>Ga0335398_10005792_pt1 | contig 16009 bp, 20 predicted proteins | sample BON03_FD_205742 | JGI IMG/M metagenome (GOLD analysis project Ga0335398, IMG submission 205742) | Freshwater microbial communities from Lake Bonney liftoff mats and glacier meltwater in Antarctica - BON-03 (spades assembly) (version 2) | ecosystem: Environmental > Aquatic > Freshwater > Ice >... | reverse complement strand
GAATAACAAAAGGGGGGGTTTTTTTTTTGAGAAAAAAAAAAAAAAAAAAAAGCCAGCAAAAAAGCCGAAGAAATGAGCGAGCGGCAAAGCCAATTCGCAGCCACGCCCCCCAACCGGCGGGGCGAGACGGGGCGGCAGCCGCAGGTGCTCGCGCGCGCTCCCTCGCCTGTCTCCCCGTCTAGGCCACGAGGACTAGCTGGGGCCCGACCCGCGCGCGTCCCGTGGGCCCCATGCCCACCGTTTCCCCAGTCGGGCTTTTTTCTTTGGCGGCGATCGCGCCGGCGAAGCCTGAGATGTCCCAACCATGGCATAGCGGCTGGAAGTAAGACGCTATACCGCACCGCGCTGACCTCTTCTATGTCATATCGTGCACTGCAGGGCCGTCACATCTAGCCCCTCAACCCCAACTACTCGCGACGTACATGGGCAGCCTCGCTTGGGCCGCCGGCGCCAATTTGGTACCTTAACTGCATAAGCTTCTGAGGCCGGACGAGTCGTCGCCGCTGCCCTTGCGGGTTAATTCTAACCCCTAACCTAACCTGCCGGAGCTGGCGACCATCCGCCCAGGGGCCTTCACCTTCGGCCACCTCCACGTGCTCGGCGGCCTGCTCTACGGCCGGGCCAAGCAAGGGCCCTCGCGCCACGGGTGGTTAAACGAGCTCTTCGCGCGTGCTCACTGTACCAGCGACCGTGGCACGGTCCTGCACCTGCGGCTCCACCACCTCATGGGTGGCAACACCGCAGGCGTTGCGTCGCCCACCGACTGGCGCTGGCGCCAGACGGACCTCGCCAAGCGGGTGCTCAGGCGCGTGGAGGCCAGCGCCCAGGCGGCGGCGACAAAGAGCGACGCAATCAAGAGGCGCTTGGGCAGGGCAGAAGCTGGCAGCCGCGTTGGCCAAGAACCCGCGCGCCCACGGAGCGGTGACCCAGTGGCTTAGAACGGTGTGCCATACGTGTGCGCCGCGCCGCTGCCTCTCAACGGCGTTGACCCAGCCGCGCTTGCCGCGCAGCAGGTGTCTCGCAAAGTGGGCATTCGGCGCTCTGTACGGCACCTCCCCCGCCCTTTCTCTTCGGCCTCGGTGTGCGCCAGCCAGGAGGTGTGAGGTGTGGGCCTCAAGCCTCTGGCCAGGGCTGCTGCCACCGTTGGCGCGAGCTCGGGCGTGTGAAGACTGCGCTGCACGAGCGGCGCAAGCCCGCTGCGCAGCGCGTCGGGTGGGCGTCGGACAAATCAAAAGCGTGCGGTTACTAGCTATGTCTCCCCCTCTCCTCCCTGCTGCCCACACCAGTGACGGAAGTGGCGGCGACAGCGGCGTTGGCAATGGATGCGGCTGAGCTGCGTCGACCGCGCTCGCGCTGGCAGCAGCGGCAGCTCCAGCAGCGGTAGCGGCTGCGGGAGGCGCGGATGCGGCTGGCATGCTAGGCACTGCACGGCCAGCTCCTATGATGCCCCACGACGGCGCGTTTTCACAGCTCGGAATTGGCCGAGCGACAACTCGGCGGCGGCAGCGGTGGGGCGGTGGCAGTAGATAGGAGAAGCGACGAACTCGCCGTGGCCGGCGCTGGCGAGTTAGCGCGAGGTCGCACCGGCAGCGCGACGGAGCGTGAGGCCCTTTTTTATTTTATTTTACGCTGTGCGCGCACGATCTCAGAGCGATCGCCTAGGTTCAGGGCGTGGGCACGCGCACGGTCGGGCGCATTGCCCCTCGGGCTGCGGCTACCTCGTCTGGGTAGTGTGTCTGGTGGCCTCTCCCGTCGTGGGTCTGTTGTCTGAGGCTCGTGGGCGCCCACCAGGGGTGGATATTGCGAGGCATGTCCCTGTCAAAAGGCTTAAAACAGCCTTTAAACAAAACTAAAACAAAACTCGAGGCAATTTCATTAATAAAAATGCCGTGAAGTGGGTCGCTCGTGTCCCCTTTGTATTATAAACCGTCTGTGAAGTATGTCGGCATTGCCGAAAAGGCATCGGACCGCACTGGATGGGCCCATGCGGAGCGCACGGCGCTCCAGGAGCGTTCTGAGTGGCTCCACACTCGTGCCATATCATGTGTTGACGGACCTGACCAGCGTTGCGCGCGCCAGGCTTGTGCGCAGCTCCGACGAGACGGCTCACCAGCTCATCTGTCACCGTCGCGCCAGCTTCCACAGCCCGGAATCGATGCAGTGATGCGTGCTGCCCGTTCAGCCGACGGTAGTGTGTTCCCTAGGTGTGTATGTAGGTGCCCGCCGCGAAGATGAGGGTGCCCGCGATGCCTCGCGCCGTGGGCTTGGCCTCAAATGTCCAGCATTGCTGCTACGGCGGCACCGGCCAGAAAGCTGCCCATGAAGCCGGGACACGATGCGCGGGCAAGAAAATCGATGCGCAGCGTGTCAACATACATACAAAGGAACCTTATTTCACCTTTCTCGGCTCGATCCGATCAAATTGAAAATCGCCGATTTTGGCTCCACTGGGTCCTCAACCGCCCTGCCAGTTCGTGACGTCGAGGATCTCCTTGAGATCTTCGGCGGCGCCTGGGAGCTCGTTGCGTACGTCCGTGTAGATGCTCTGCGCATACAGCGGAGTGATGACGCGCAGCAAGCAACCGTGTAGACCCTTGTTGAAGCCCGTGAGCTTCCTGCCGAGGGCGTTGGCGCTGCGTTCCACGATGGTAGCTGCTTGCGCGTTGAGAGCTTTGTCACTTGGGTTCAAGATGAGGTACATGTTGCCTGTCGCGGTCCCAACCTTCTGGCCGGTGGGACCAGGGCGGCGGTATGTGGCGGCATGAAGGTGCGCGGTTGTTCCACGTGAAGTCGTGGCAGTGCCGGAGCCGCGTGGAGGGAGTCGTATCTTCTTCTTGGTTGACGAGGGCGAGGGCGTGGGCTCGTGCACGCGCTTGCCGCGGCTGCGCACAGGCGGCATGGATCGATTGCAGTCAGATGTGGACCAGTTAGTGACTTTGTAAAGTGTAGGGCGGTCGAGGATGATGATGATGATGTTTGTGTTTACCCCCGAGAGACACCTCCCCACATCAGGACAGCACGGGCCGGCCCCCAGCGGCACACCGCCGCCGGCACAGCCGCCCCCACCACCGCAGACACGGGAAACACAGTCCCACAGCGCGCCAACCCCACTCAAACGGCCTATGCTCACCCACGAAGGAGGGCCCAGGCCCAGGGTCAGCGCTTAGGCACGTGGACGCTGGTCCGTCCACAAAAGGCGCCATCGGCTGATAGTACCCAATGGTACCACCGCAAGATTGTCACCTCAACAATCACCGTCCCAGGTGTTGGGCTCCGCCCTGGCTTCCTTCTGCCCAGAAGGGCGGGGGTTTCTCTTCCTCTTAATCCCCAGCGCTGAGGGCTCAGAAGGAGGGTTGTCTCCCGAGGGACATCTCCCGCTGAGTGCAATTCCAGTGCTGGAGGCTCGGCACAGTCTCGAAGTTGAGTCGAGGCGCAGTTGAGCCGTTGCCTTGCCCCCCTGCGTGTATTGTCCACAAGTGGACTACAGGCAGAGGGACAGGCGCCGCTTCAGAGCAGGTGTGTGCACAGCGTCAGTGAGCGAGTCGCTTAGCTGCCGTGGCTCCTCAGCACACGTCGCCACGTCCAGCTCCAAGTCCACCGCAGCCGGCGGGGTGCTGTTGGGGCACGAATCACCAAAACAGCTCTCTCGCAATCTCTGCATGGCAGGACGGCACAGGATGCGGGTGAGGCTGAGGCCGCGCACCTCCTCTCTGCACTTCCGCGCCTGGAAGACAAGAAGGCGGTTGGCGCTCCGACGATGTCTCGAGTTCGGCAACGTCGAAGGAGCCTCAGCCTCAGGCTCCTCAGGGCGGGCAGTGCGCGCGCGTCGCGCAGACTGCGGAGCCCGAGGAGGGACCACTGCCGGCGAGCGCCGAGGCGGCGCAGCTTGCGCAAAGCGCTTCCCAGCATCGCGGGCGAGCATGATGGTCATGCCGCCCACGCGCACCTCAAGCGCGCCCGCGCGTTTTGCGAGGCGCAGTACGAGGCGCAGGTCGTGCTCTGTCACCTTGCCGCCATGTTGCTCGCCCGACCGCGCCCGCCTGGCAGGGTCAGCGACGTCGGCAGCCATGGCAATAAAGTAACGGCCCCAGTGGAGCCAAAATCGGCGATTTTCAATTTGCTCGGATCGAGCCGAGAAAGGTGAAATAAGGTTTCTTTGTGTGTATGTCGACACGCTGCGCATCGATTGTCTTGCCTGCGCGTCGTGTCCCGGCTTCATGGTCAGCTTTCTGGCCGGTGCCGCCGTAGCAGCAATGCTGGGCATTTGAGGCCAAGCCCGCGGCGCGAGGCGTCGCGGGCACCCTCATCTATCAACTTCTATAAAACACATGCCAAAGATCTAGCACCGCATCTACGCCAGCTCTTCCTAGCAGAAGCCCACTCAAATGGCCACATGTCAGAGGCTATGCGCCACGCAGTGGTGAGCCTACTACACAAAGGAAAAAATCTCCCGCGCGACCTCGACAAAAATTACCGTCCCATTTCTGTCACCGCAACCGAATTCCGCATTCTAGGACGATGCATCCACCAACACCTAGCCACTTTCATAAGGCACCTTATCGGCGAAACCCAGTTGGGCTTTGTCCCGGGTTGCCGCATAGATGAGAACATCCTCGCCCTTACAGAACTCGCCAATTTCTGCGACTCCGACGACAGCAGAGGCGGCATTTTCGTGATGCTGGACAACGCCAAAGCATATGACATAATATGGCCGAGTACAATGGCCCTTCCTACAAAAATTGTTAAAAGCATTTCGATTCTCTCAACTCTTCCTCTCCCTCATCGGGATGCTCTTTACAGACATATCGTCATCACTCAAAGTCAATGGCCACATTGGAGCCCCCTTTCCCATCCGAAATGAAGTACGCCAAGGATGCTGCGTCGCCCCCCTCCTATACCTCCTCGTCCACGAGTGCTTCCTCAAAATGATCCGCAATGACACCACAATCAAGGGGATTCCCATACCAACGCAGGAAGGTGAGTTCAGCGACTCAGCCCACTCCAAGATGCGCGAGCGCGCCTTTGCTGATGACACCGGGGTCGCTCTAGCATCAGATGCCTCCCTCAACAGGCTCTTTGAGATTGCTGACCAGTACCCTCTGGGCTCGGGGAGCAAACAACAAATAGAAAAGACGGTCGGCATTCGTTTCGGATCCGCTAGCAACATCACACCACCCCCCGATCACTCCTTCACATGGTATCGATACGGAATCGATCCTATCCCCTCACAACATAAATACCTGGGGATCTCCGCCGGCACCCCTGATCAAATCTCTGCCCAATGGCAGGCCAAACTCAACGCACTCGAAGCCGAACTCGACCGAGCCCTACTATCCTCTAAAATCCCCCGAACAGTATTTGGGAGATCCCTCTGGGTCAAAAACTACTTTGCAGCCAAAGTTTGGTACACCTTCCGCTTCCAAAAACCCTCCGCAAGCGAGCACTCTTGACTCATCACTTTCCTCCAGAGACAAATCAACCGCCTTACTTTCGGATCATTTCGCTTCATTAAAGCTTCCACCGCCAAACACGCCTTTGAAGATGGAGGCCTCTGCCTTCTAAACCCTGGGCAACATCTCAAGGCTGAAAGCGCCATGCTAGTTAAGTAACTCCCAACTCCTATGCGAACCAGCCGGATCCCACCCATGGAAAACTTCTGGCGATACTCCCTCAACAGCGCCTACCCTAATTTCAATATGGGCCTGCGCATAATCACCTCTTCATGCAATTTTCAGATGCTCCGCCGCCATGAGCCCGCCTCCATGCTACAGCGACACACCTTTGAGGCCTGGGCCGAGATTGACATACAACTTACCCCCGCCACCCCACCAGCAACACTAGACTTAAAATCGAACGGGCATACTACACGCCAACCTAGCCCCTATAATAAAAAGAAAGACCCCGCCTCAGTCCATAACCAGATAAAAATGAAGCCACCCCCAGCTGAGACCCTGGTAGTATACCCAGACGGATCATACCACCGTACCGACCAGCGACGGACCGGATGCGCGTTCGTCATTGTATCAGGAGGCGACGGAGACGACGACCTACATGCCTCTGAGGTGGCCCTAGGGTGGAAGCTCCTCCCAAAAGGCTCCAACAACGACACTGCCGAACTGTTCGCGGGTATTGAAGCCCTCAAATGGATTCTTAAATTTGACCGAGATCGCAAACGCCCGATCCTCATCCGCTTTGACTCGTCATACGCCGAAGGGACCGCTCTGGGACACATCACTCCAAAAAAAAACCTTTGGCTCGCCCAACACCTACGCCAACTCTGGATCAAGGTACTCAAGGAAAGGGCCGGCCAAGCCTGGGCCCGCCACGTCGCCGGCCACTCTGACCACAAATGGAATGATACCGCGGACAAGCTCGCTAATAAAGGGGCCAGGGGCTCCTCGGGAACAGTAACAGCAGCCTTAGCACCTGATCGTGCCCCACCCTTGGCTGCGAATATACTTCGTCAGGCGTCAGGCCCCCGTACCGCGCACCGCCCGCCTCACTGCAAATCATCAATCAATTAAAGGTCCTCACAAAGCCACACACGGGGCCAAGGAGAAGCCACGACCCAGAACCACCACACGGTGGGCAAACCCTGCATCACGAAGTGATGCAGGCTTGGGGGGCTGTGAGCGAGTCGCGACAGCACTAGTCTGCGAAACTCGTTCGTTAGCACGCCTTTTGTATTTCAGCAGTGGCGTGCAATGAAACTGATGGACGCCACCTCCGCGGGCGTCTCCTCTCCTTGGGGGGAGAAGGAGATGCCCGGGCACGTGGTCCCGACTTATAATATACCTACAATAATGATAGTAGATAGTACATCGATGGACTGCGACTACGTTACGTAGGGGCGTCGTCCTCCCGTGTGCGCCTCGCAACGCCAGATGGTCCATCGCAACGCATCACCCGGTCGTCCCTTCCGTCCACTCCGCCTCCGTCTCCCCAGCCCCTCACCCTCTTGTCACCCCGGTGCATCCCCACGTCACCGACACCGACACAGTTGCGGCCGTCATCGTCGCAGTCCATTGCTTCGCCGCCCGTACTAGTACTTCCGGCCGCAGCTGGGTGAACCCCGGCGCGCCGCTCGGATGCTCCACCGTTCGTCAACCTAGCACCCGTCGGCAACGCCGAAGGTTTGCTCCTGAGTGCGGCGGCCGCCGCAACCAGCATGACCCCCCGGCGCCCGCGCACTTTGAGGTTGGATAAGACGAGACCTACCTCAATCCTCGGACCCTGCATCACCGCCTCCTCGACCGCGGCACGTGTCATCCCCATCTCTCGCCTGCCCACTAGGAGGGCCTGCCGGTCCCACGCCCACGCTTGCTGGTGGGCATCGTCGCGTCGGCGTCCAGCGAGGAGACGCTGGTTTTCTTTTTCTCGGAAGCGATGAACGTCCTCCGTGGACCCGTGGTGCCACTGGCGCCGCCTGGGGTGGGCGTACATCGAGGTGCCCGCTGCCGCCCGCCTGTCTGTCAAGAGCGCCCTTCCCGACGGAGTGATCTCCCCCTGCCTCAACACTCGCGCGCAACCGTTTTGACTCTCCCGTGCTGGTGGCGCCTGTGCCGCCTCACTGCCAACATTACGACGGCAGCACCCACCCGTCCAGAGAGGGACCTATCCCCAGAGTTAGATGAAGAAGCCCCCCCCAGCCCCAGCCATGACCATGGCCGACTCTATTCATACGACGCACAGGCATGCTCCTACCCACTCTTTTTCGGCCTCGATAGTACCTCCTGCACTGAGCGCTCTGCATCTATCAGTGTAAAACTTACAGAGGAAAAACGGGCCATCCTTTGGGCCTCTAAAAATCTCCGAACGGTGTCGGACCTCCTCCTCGCCTCCAGAACTGCCTTACGCACTACACTCTCCCACCTCCGCTCTGGAATCCGCCAGAATGCCCTAAACGAGGTAATCGCAGGCCTTCCCCTCAGCGTCACCAATGCCCTAGACCCTAGAAAAGGCGGCTCTAGCGGGTATATCCGTATAAATGACCCCGCTTTACCCTGTATTCACCGTTAGCCTCGACTCTCGCTTCTGTTAGAGTTGGGGCTTTCAGCCCCCCAAGCCTGCGTCGCTTCGCGACGCGGGGTTTGCTACCCTTGAGGTGGCGCTGGGATGGGCTTCTCCTGGCCCGTGTGTGGCTTTGTGCCTGTGTGCGGCTTTGTGAGAATTTGATTGATTGATTGACTGACCCCGCACAAACCCCACCCTTGCTGTGAACAGGTCTGATCAGCTGCGGTGCTCCAAGGGGTGACCACGTACTCATGCACGACGCCCGCGCCGACCCTGGCAACCAGGCCACGCACAACCAGCTCAACGCGGCCTCTCCGCAGCTCCAACCCGCAGTCGCTGGCTCCAACGACGAGGTCTCTGCGGCTCTGCCGCGTGCGCAGACGGCAGCCCCAGGCAGCGGCCAGGGCGCCGACGGGCCCGCACCCGCGCCAGCTGCGGGTCCCGGCCCCAACGGGCCGCCCGCCCTGCCTCATCCGGGCGCCTGCGCCACCACCGGCCCGACGGCCGCCGACGGCCTGGCGGCTTCACCGGCCGTGGGCGACGAGGACGCCCCGATGCCTGACGTGCACGACGCGAGCAGCGGCGCGGCGGCTGGCCCAGCCGGTCACCAAGACCCGGCGGACATCGCTCTGACCGCTAACGGCACGGCGGGCGGCACTCCCGAGCCCACGCCCCCGCCTCCGACGACTCTGACCTGCGAGTCGCCACCCTCGTCAGATACCGAAACGCCGAGCAAGCGCTCCATCCACTTCTACCACGCACTGGCGGGCTCCGACTTGAAGGCGGCGATGCGGCAGACGCGCGACACTCTGCTCGACGGCTGCACCAAGGCCGTCCAGGATGGCCTGCACGCCGCCGCGCCGTTCATCGCCCAGGCCAAGGGGCGCGTGCTCATCGCCTCCAAGGGCGGCTTCTTGTCCGCCAAAGCCAAGAAGGAAAAGTGGACCAAAGAGCCCATCCCGGTGCTGGTCGTGCACATCTTCTCGCGCGAGGCCGAATACAGCGCGCTCCACGCCTTTTTCTTCAATTGGAGCTCGCCGCCGCCTTTTGTGTCGCCGCTCCCCGCTCCGCTCTCCGCGGCGCCGCAGCCGCAGCCACCACTACCGCCGCCGCCCTCGCCACCGCCATCAACGCCACCGCCGCCCGCTCCCCAGGACTCGCCTCTACCTGCGCCACCGCCGCCAACTTCACAGGAGCCGTCTATGCCCGCGCCACCGCCGCCTGCACCAGAGGGCACCACCTTATGTTTTGACCCCCCCTTGCTCGAGATCCAATTCGCACTGCGAGAGGCGGCGCGCGCCGGGCGTGTTCCGGAGGGCTCGGCCCTCTTCCTCGCGGGCGGCGCGCACGTCGGCGCTGTGCTCTGCTTCCTCCACGCAAACGGCATCCGCTTCATCTCGATGCAGCAAGACAACCACCAGTCTATGCACCAGGACCTCCAGGGCCGCGAGGGTTTCGAGGAGCTCAGCACCCTCTTCACGTTTACGGAGACGGTCCACGAGCTATACGCCAAGGACGCAGCGATGGCGGCCCTGCTGAAGACGAAGCCCGCGTTCACGCGCGACTTCGTCTGGAGCATTAACACGCTCACCGCGGCCACGCTCAAGATTGCGACGCCCAAGAAGCTCGCCCGCGCCGACCTCCTCATCGTCCAGCTCAACGAGACCAAGCGCACCGCGGGGTCCTTTTACCTCGGCTGCGTCCACAACCTGGAGGCCATCACGGAGGAGGACGGCCTCCTCCGACTTTTCTTCGCCGACATTCTCGGCGTCGAGCCTGGCGCGATCGGCCTCAGGAAGGACGCCAGCGACATCACCAAGTGCTGCTTCCGGCTCGACTACCCGTCCCAGGCCCTCTCGCGCGCCCTGGTTGTGCTCCTGCCGTTCTTCGCGCAGTGCGCCAACGCCCTGGACAAGGAGGACCTCCCAGGCGCGGAACGCGCTGACGGCGGCGGCGTGCTGCGCTTCCTCACCGCCGTCGACGCAGACCGCTTCATCGAGATACAGGGCTACCTCTATCCGACATTTACTCGCCACGAGCGCGACGACTACTTGCGCGGCGGAGCTGGCGGCGCCGGCGACGCCAAGAAGATATCCAACATGGAGGTCCGTCTCCAAGGGATCCTCGACTCTCTCTTCACCGAGCGCGCGGCGGCGGACGCGGCCACCAAGGAGGCGTTCGAGTCGGCGTCGGACGAGATCAAGCTCGTCGGCGCCGCGCAAGACGAGCACGCGGCCAGCGCTGGCGCCAAGCTCACCGACATGGCCGGCTCGCTCAAGGCCTCCATCAACACCGCCGTCAATAGCTCCATCAAGGTCATGGGCGCCCATACGCTCCGCGTCGGCGAGGTGGTCGCGGGCAAGATCGCAGAGCTCGCGGCCCGTTCGAGCGCCTCCCAGAAGGCCATCGAGAGCAAGGTCGACGCGCTTGGTGTGGGCGTGTAGGAGATTGGGCAGAACGTTGCACTCTCGATGGGCACACTGGCCCTAATGGGCGGGGGCGTTTCGTCAGCGGCGCGGCAGGCTCAACTCGCTGGGCCAGACGGCGTTCCCAACCTCGACCCCAACGCTATCGAGGGTAGGCGCGCTCGGGAGGTGGCCGCCGCCGTCAAAGAGTCTCTTGACCGTGCCGAGGCGGTGTGGGCACGTCCGCGGGCTATGGCGATGGCCGTCGGCGGGCCTGGCGGCGCCGGCTCTAGCTTGGAGGCGCTTCCGGCTGCCGAAGCGGAAGAATCCGACTCTGAGGAGGAGTCTGAAATGAGCGACGACGTGCAGTGCGCGTGGCCCGACTCACCCTGTACACCCCGCCCCACTATGTCCTGTATCTACCCTGCATCCCCTCCTCCCCCTTACGCGTGCCTTTCTTCGTTTCCTCTCACAGGGAAATCTAAGACTCAAGAGTTGTCAAGAGCCGATGGGGCGGAAGGAGCATGCCATCAAGGTCTTTTTAGGACAAGGCATCTGGGGGCAGTGAGGGTGTGATGGGAGGGGGAGGGTGCGTGTGTAGGGTGAGGACGGGGCGCGGCGGCGCCGTCTCAGTTTAGAACCGTGTGTGTGTGGACAAACTGATGCGGCGACGGTGAAGTTACATACGTTTTATTACTCTTGCTTGAATCAACGCGTGGCAATTCATGTCAAATCTCACCCGCTCCTGTGTCCGCGCGTATGCAACACCCCCATCACGCACGGGCGCCTACACTCCACGCGCCACTGCGGCCTTTTGCGCTTACTCTTTACTCGCCACCCTCTCGCTTGCTCCTACCCAGCGCCCCACTATTAATATCCCTCTCGCCGACAACACCGCAGGCGCGGCCCCTCCAATATTGGCTCCCCCACTTCTGGCCGTCTTTACTCTTACAGCTCCTTATCCTTACCCTACTTGCTAACGCCATCCTGACTGTAATTCCGCAGCCGCCGCCGCAGACACTGCCAGCATCGCCGCCGACAGCCCTCCTGGCACCCCCCTCGTCGCAGCCGCCAACACAACAATTATTCCCGCCTCCACTAGCGTCACCATCACCGCCACCGCCGCCGTCGCCTCCGCCGTCTCCTCTTCCGCCGCCACCGCCGCCGCTGCCTGCATCCCCGCCGCCCCTCTCGCCGCCACCCTCGACGACGGGTTAAGGAGGTTAACCCGAGCCATCACCTCCTTCGACGCCGCCCTCGTCGCCGCCTCCGTCATCGCCGCCACCCTTGCCGCCGCCTACATCTCCGCCGCCTCCTTTGGCGCCGCGGTCGTCGCCATCTCTGTCACCGCCGCCGCCCTCACCGCCGCTGCCGCCTTCGCCACCGCCCCCTTCAGTGCTGCCGTCGTCGTCGCCCCCGTCACCGTCGCCGCCCTCACCGCCGACGCCTCCGCCACCGCCTGATTTATCGCCGCACTCGCTGCCGCCTCTGGCATCGCCGCCGCCCTCGCCGCTGCCTCTGCCTCCACCACCACCTTCGACGCCGCCCTCGTCGCCGCCTCCATCGTCGCCGCTGCCCTCGCCGCCGCCTCCGTCTCCACCACCTCTTTCGACGCCCCCCTCGTCGCCGCCCCCGTCATCGCCGCCGCCCTCGCCGCCGCCTCTGTCTCCGCCGCCTCCTACGGCGCCGCTGTCATCGCCGCCTCCGTCACCGTCGCAGCCCTCGCCGCCGCCGCCTTCGCCACCGCCTCCTCCACCGCCGCCCTCGCCGTCGCCGCCATCGCCCCCGCCGCCCCGCCGCCTTCCTCCTCTCCACGACCTTCTTCGACGCTGCCCTCGTCGCCGCCTCCGTCGCCGCCGCCGCCCTCACCGCCGCCTCCGTCTCCGCCGCCGCTTTCGGCGCCGCCTTCGCCGCCACCTCCGTCGCCGCCGCCGCCCTTACCGCAGCCGCCTTTGCCACCGCCTCCTGCATCACCGTTCTCGATGCCGCCTTGGTCGCCTCCGCCGCCTTCGCCGCAGCCGCCTTCGCCACCACCTCCTGTGACGGTGCCCCTGTCGCCGCCTCCGTCACTGCCGCCGCTCTCGCCGCCGCCTCCATCATCGCCACCGCCCTCGCCGCCGCCTCTGCCGCGGACGCCCCCCTCGTTGCCGCCTCTATTGCCGCTGCCTCTTTCGGCGCCGCCGTCGTCGCCGCCATCGTCACTGCCGTTGCCCTCACCGTCGATGACTCCTCCAACACCCCCTCCAATGGCGCCCTCGTCGCCGCCTCCGTCATCGCCGCCGCCCTCGGCTCTGCCCCCATCCCGGCCACCATATCTTACGCCGCCATCGCCGCCAATTCCGTCACGGCCGCCGCCCTCACCTCTGCTGCCTTCGCCACCGGTCCCTTCACCGCAGCCATCGTCGCCGAGTGTGCTGCTGCCGCCCATGACGCTACCCAGCAAGGAGCCGCCGCCCGCGCCGCCTCTGCTGCCGCCGCCACCACCCTTGCCCCCACGTAGTAAACTGCCACCGTTCACGGCAACACCGCCGCCACCGCCGCCGCCTCCCCCGACGCCCCAGCCCTTCGCGCAACGATTCCCGCCCCCACGGCTTCCGCCGCCCAACGGCTCGCGGCGGCGTCGGCGGTGGAACCCCTGCTTGGGACGCGAATGTTCCGCCTGTACCGACGGGGACGGCCCGGACGAAACGCGCGGTGAAGAGGCGCACGGCAGGATGCGCGTCGTTTCCTGGAACACCGGGGCGCTCGGCAACGGCCCCGCAGCCGCCGCTAAACTCATAGCCCTGGAGGCGCTGATAGTGGGCCATGACGCCGACATTGTCTTGCTTCAAGAGATATCTGGGCGGGCTAAGTCCGGAGGCACGACAGGAGTACCCGCGGCTCTTGGTTCTCTATGCCATTCGCTGGGGTTCAAGATTTTCTTCTTGCCAGATACGGGTGACGCGACCGACGATGCGAAGGCAAGGCGGGACTGTTCCCTACGCAATGGTGTCGCCATCCTATGGCGTGCTGAACGTCTTGCCCTCCAAGGCGACGGGTTCGCGCTCGCCCGCCGCACCGCGGGGGTCCGCCTCCTTCGGCTGCATGACCAGACAGGGCTGGCGGCCATCGTTATCCACGGCTTGCACGGGGCGCCCTCACTGCGAGTCGAACAGTTCCGAGCGGCCCGAGAGTACGCGGCGGGCTGTCCGGTGGCCATCGTCGGCGGCGATTTCAATGCAGTCTCCTGTCGCCAGATGCGCGTATCCCAGCGGGCACTCGATGCGGCAGACCACGCGCTGCGTTCGTTTGAACTAGACAGCGCGTAGACAGCGCGCGCTGTTACCACGTAGGGTGCGCCTTGAGGCCGGCCCGCGCGGGCGAGGAGGGGCACGCTAACGCAGACGAAGGAGCAGGCGCTGGTCCCCTGAAGCGAGTCATGCACGACAATGACGTACGCCTACCTTTCACTCGGCGCGCCTACGGTGACAACGGCCAGTCGGCAGCCGTCCTCGACGGGGTCTAAGTCTCTATCTCAGCGGCCTACGAGTGGAAGCTAGACGGCTCGACCTGCGACGGCTACGGCTCGCTCCCAGCAGATACTCTGGCGGAGCAAGCCGGAGAAGTTAGCGACCACATTCCAGTAGTGGCAAGCTGCGCCCTTAAGGCGGCTGTGGAAGTCTCGCGCCGGCTTACAACGGTCAAGATTCGCGCCTGGGGGTCACGCAAAATTGATGCCCTCCGCGCGCGCCTGCGGCCAGCGGCGCACGACAGTCGGCGCGTTGACGGCGAGTCCGCCGGAAGGTGGCATGCCCGCATTACGCGCACCATAGTGCTCGCTGTCCACGCCTCGGCTCTCCAGCATGCAGCCTCCATGCCGCCGTGCATCGGCGGCAGCGACGGGGCCACAACCGCCATCACCCAGCTTTACCGAAGCGCGGTCAAGCTGCGCGCCTGCGCCAACGGCTTAGCGGCACACTATTTGGAGTCGCAATTTCGCGCATCGTCCTTGGCACACTCCAAGGCGGGGCTATTAAAGCACACCCGAGGCTTCACAATGGACGGCGTCCGCCGTATTCGCTGGATCCTCCACCGGCGCGTCAAGTCCTTAGAGCACGCACTGCTCAAGGCGCGCCGACAAGGAGGGACGAACGTTCTCGCGCAACTCGAGGAGGCGGACAGGATCGCCGACGACAAGGGCCGAGCCTATGTGATCAATCTAGCGCTGCGCCGAGCCCGCCCACGAGGAGGCTCCAGTGTCGCTGACGTCTACATCGACGACGATCCGACAACAAACCCTAAACTTCTCGCCGATCCGGCTGGGGCGCGTGCCGAACTCGGAAATATTGGCAGGCTCGCTATGGCCGCAATGCGTGGCGAGGGCTTTCACCGGGGCGCTCACGAGGCCTGGCTGGACAGCGTGCTCACTGGCGGCGAGAGCTGGCCGGAACTCACCCTAGATGGCAAAGCATGGGACGTTCTTGAGGCAATTTCAGACGAGCGGCTCGAGGCCACCCTCAGAAAGACACCCAGCAAAGCCGTAGGCGCGGATGGCTTTGACGTCACGTGGCTCTCGGCCCGGACCGAGGATGGGCACGTAGTGCCCGAGGCCATCCGTAGTATATACTTTGCGAGCCTGCAGGCCTGCGCGGCTTAGAGGACTTGCCCGCCAGAGTTCAAGACCATCATATACGTGCTCCTTCCCAAGCCGGGGGCAGACATTCGCGTTCTGCAGCAGCGCCGTGATATAGCGCTATATTGCACAGACCAAAAGCTGATCCAGAAGACCTGCATGAGTGGTCTCAGCGACCAGCTGCAATCACAACTCGCGCCCGAGCAGCTCGGATGGACGCGGGCCCACGGCGCCACGGACGCGGCGATTCTTTTTGCAGCGCTCCACGACCAGGTGCTCGCTCGGGCTAGCGTCGCCATTATCCTATTCTTAGACCTGAAGCAGTTCTTTCCGAGGATACCGCCAGAGGGCATCGCTTTTGGAGCACTACTTCACAGGCTTCCTCCCGTCGTGCAGCAGCTAGCGGCGCGGGACTTCGCAGTCATGGAGGGGCGGTACGAGTTGCAGAGCGGTCTTGGCGAGGCCTTCACTATCGACTGGGGAGCTCTCATGGGGTGCGTCTTAAGCACTCAAAAGGCGCGAATCATGCTCAACTCGCTTGTTGAAGCCATCCTGCGACATGTCCGCGGCGTCAACCTCTACGGGACGCGGGATCACGCGGCTATCGATCTGCAGGCCAATGACCCTGCGGCGGTCATCCACGCCGACACGCTGGAGGCCGCGTGGCGCAACTTTCGGCGCCTCTGGAGCATCTGCGCCGCCTGGTCCGTCACTACAGGGGCGCAGATAGAAGTCAAGGCAAAGTAAAAAACGGCTTACGCAGCCTTTCGAATCGACGATCGTGGTGGTTGTCGCGACGTCGAAAGCCTCAATACGCTCCATCTCCCCTCCGGAGAGGCGCTCCCTCAACTGGGTGCCGAGGAAACTTACAAACACATGGGGATCCTGCGGCGCATGGACGGAGACGGCGCTCCCGCCGCGACAGCTTTCCGCAACCGCGGAAAAGCGGCAACGGCGCGGCTCTCGCAATTCGCGCTCT
>Ga0335398_10005778_pt1 | contig 16034 bp, 2 predicted proteins | sample BON03_FD_205742 | JGI IMG/M metagenome (GOLD analysis project Ga0335398, IMG submission 205742) | Freshwater microbial communities from Lake Bonney liftoff mats and glacier meltwater in Antarctica - BON-03 (spades assembly) (version 2) | ecosystem: Environmental > Aquatic > Freshwater > Ice >... | reverse complement strand
TGGTGTAAATCAATCTATATACAATGTTTTAAAACTGTATGTTGAATTAAAGAGACCGAAGGCTCATATTGGATATGCGCAATTGTGTCAGTCTTTGGAAGATGCTTCTAAAATGGAGGAATACAAAGAACCGAATCTAGGCGCGAGAATGGATCAGCTATTTCGTGGCCACGTTAAGCTGGTTTCTGATGGAAGTAATCAAGGGCTAACTGGATATCAGCATGATCCATTCAAATGTCTGCCACCGAACAACTTTGGGAATTTCAACTTTCCTGTTCATTCTCACCCAACGAAGTGCCCGGATTATTATCGCAAGACCGTCGAAACTCTTGCAGCAAAAAAATGGCCCGTAATGATTCATTGCAATGGAGACGCTGCACTTGATTTTACTCTCGAATCAATGGATGTGTTTAAAAAATGCTGCAATAAGTTTCGCAATCGAATCGAGCATTGCTCACTTCTTACCCCAGAGAGAATTAAAACTCTTGTTGATCTCAACATATCTCCTAGTTTTTTAATTGGACACGTTGGTTATTGGGGTTACTCTTTCCATAAAGCTATATTTGGCGTCAAGGCAGAGGAGCTTGATCTTTGTGGGAGTTCATTGAAGGCGGGACTACGGATATCATTGCACTCTGATAACTCTGTTTCGCCTCTGGGACCTCTTCGCTTCATTGAGCAAGCTGTTCATCGAAGAATGGAAAGCGATCCACTACAAGCTGTTCTGAATGGTGAGGAATGCATTACAATTGAACAAGGTCTGAAAGCAGTCACCATCGATGCAGCTTTTCAATGTTATGCCGATAAATTCGTCGGCTCGCTGGAGAGAAACAAGCTCGCGGATTTTGTAATTCTTGAAAATGATTTACTAGATCCAACATCGTATTCAAAAGATATCAGAGATATTAAAATCCAACAGACCTTTATTGAAGGCATTGAAGTGTTCCATGCAGAATAAAAAGATATTAAGTTTCTTGAATTTTGTTAACAGTTCCGTTTCTTGGCAATTCATTTTGAATTCATTTTGAAGAATAGCTTAAGTTGAACTTATTCGTTCTCAGCTTCTGCCATACTCTTGAACAAGCCCCCGTCTTTCGCAAGCAGGGTAGCAGGGGAATCAAACTCGGCTATATTACCGTCTTTCATCACCAAAATTCGATCCGAGTCCATTACTGTGTTCAGCCTGTGAGCAATCGTAATCACAGTTCTGTCTGCAAACACCTCCCTTATCATTGACTGCAAAGCATTGTCAGTCTCGTGATCTACCGAGGCAGTAGCTTCATCGAGCATAAGAAGTTTCGATTTCCTCAAGATGGCTCTACCAAAGCAAATCATTTGCCTCTGACCAACACTGACATTCTCGCCTCCTTCCAGAATTTCATGATCCAATTCAAAAGACTGTAACTGGCAAATCTTTAGAATATGCAAGAGCTCTTCTTCAGTATACAAGTCAAATGGGTCCAAGTTAAAGCGAATGGTACCTTGAAAGCACACAGGATCCTGCGGAATGATTCCGACTCGGCTTCGTAATTGCTGCAGAGTTATAGTTGATATATCCACACCATCTATTGAAATACTTCCGTTCCTCGGTCTTATTACAAAGAGTAAACCTAATAATAAACTAGATTTTCCTGATCCTGTTCTTCCTACGATTCCTATCTTCTCCCCTGGATCGATGGTTAGCGAAATTGAATGAATAACATCCGGTCCATTTCTGTATCCCAGGGTCAAATTCGAAATCACAACGCTTCCATGTTGAGGCCAGCTACTTTCCAGTTCTACTATTGCTAAACCAGGAGAAATGGCTTTGCCTTTCGACTCTTCATCATTATCAGATTGTTCAGGTATTACATTTTCGCAATATGATTGTACTCTTTCAACCGAGTTCATCATGACGTTAACTTCCAAAAGAATTATCAAACAATAGTTCATTGTCTGAGAAACTGAAATAGAATAACCAAGCGCAAGTCCAGCTTGTCCAGGCTGTACATAATCAGTTCCTACAATAAACGAAGCTACACTGGCTGTGATGAGAGTTCCTATGAGATTAATTCCCATAGTTAGACACGCAGGCAATGCTACTCGTACAAAGACGAAAGCGGCAACATTCTCAGTTAGCTTGGCTCTTGTATCTATGAAGAAACGCTCTTGTTGTCCAAACGCACGAATAGTTTGCAATCCGTTTAATACTTCAGCAAATCCACTGTACAACGGAGCTCTGGTTCTACTTTCACCTCGTTGAAGGACGATGGAGGCCCCCCGAGAGTATGAATATATAAATAAATAACATATGAGTACAGGAACAACTATTATCGCAAAAAAGAACCCAGTTCCCAGAATCATACCAATGAAGCCACTCAAAACTAGAATTGTTGTCACAGTGGCAAACATCATCATTTGGGATAGCTGGACATCGATAATCCCAATATCTTTTGAGAATCGATTAATAATCCTTCCAACAGGAGTGACATCAAAGAACTCAGGAATCGAGGCTGAGAACGTTGAATGCACAAGAGCAGAATGTAGTGTTCGAGATCCTGATATTCGACCTTCAGCTATTAATGCTCCTGCGATGATACACATTACAAGCCCTCCAACCAACAATGAAGAATAAATGACAAACCATTTTTGAGATTCAACAACGCAGTCAGGTACTCCTAAACAATCAAGCGTATCATCAGTCCAGAACCCAAGAACGTACTGTGACAACATCGGAGTAAATAAATAGCAACTATAGAGTGTATAGGCCACTATAAAGAGAACCACACCGATGGCTCGTACGTAAAAAACCAACACAGAGAACTTTACTGCTCCAGTCTCCTCTTCCTCTTCTGTGTATATATCTGCTTTGTTATCTTCCGGTTCTTCGGTGACTGCATGTCGAGAAGATTGATCCCGTACCTCCTCAACATCGAGATCTAGCTTTCGTAAAGACAATTCATTTGGCCTTCCGATTTTTGATATTTTTCCATCGACCAACCAGATGACCTGATCGAAGCCATCTAAATTGTCCACTTTGTTGGTGACGAAAATTAGCGTTTTACCTCGCGTGATACTTCCATAAATACAATGTTCAAGAATGTGCTGACCAACATGGGCGTCTACGGCTGACAAAGGATCATCTAGAAGCAAAATGGAATTGTCTGCGTACACCGCTCTTGCGAGACTGATGCGTGCTTTTTGTCCACCGGACAAGTTGATTCCTCGTTCACCAACAACACACTCATCTCCTTTAGGGAGTAATTGGAAATCATCTTCCAAGCAACATGCGCTCACGACCTTTTTGTACCTTGCTAGTTGGAATTGATTTCCGAAAGTAATATTATCTCGAACCGTTCCAGTGATGATGAATGGTTTTTGAGGATGCAGAGCAATGGACCCATGGCAACTGATTCGACCTTCACTCTTGGTCATCTCTCCAGTGATCGCTGCCAGTAAAGAACTCTTACCGCTACCTACCTGCCCTATCACCGCTACTTTCTCACCCGGTTGAATCGATATATTAATATCAGTGAGTGTGGGTGATGGAATAACAAGATCTGCCTTGGCTTCAACTTTATTCTTTTTCCCACGCGGTTGTGGTATCTCAGCTGCTTCCCATATGAATGTGCCTTGTTCAGCAACGATAGTTCCAGGTAAAAGATCACCATGTGGTTTATCATCGAGATGAATGGAGTCACCAGGAAGTACAGTTAACTCAGCGAGCTGCAGAAAGGTGGCGATACGGCGACTTGCTACAATGGTCTGACTGAGTTGACTTACAGCTTGTGGAAGCTGTGTTAACGTCTGTTGAATTTGAGCAAATAATTGGATCGCTGGGAAGATGATGTACGGGTAAAACGCATTGCCTTGAGCATAATATGTCGAGAAAGATGCATATTGGATCAAGAAAGGCAGCTGTAAAAACACTGCTGACAAACCGACAGCTAAAAGGTAAGCATGCTTCCTCATGTATTTCAGCTCAATATCTCGCACTTTCTCGATCTTGCTGATGAAAGGTATTTCCCACGCATACATCTTCAGGATGCGAATTGATTGAATTGCTTCGTTGATTAGATTTATCCGGGTGTCGGTATGCTTGATTGTCTTGCCATACATCTTGGTGAGATTGATGAAAATCTTCAAATTAACTGGAGTCACTATCAACATCACAGCGATTCCGGAACAGCTCGCGATTCCAATCTGATCATATATCAAAAACAATAGGATTGCAAGTTGGATGGGAGCTAAGAACAACGGGTATATTAGCATAACTGCCCTTTCAATTGCTGTGGATGCATCGCTGGCCATTAAGTTAACGATTTGTCCAGTGGAAGATTGATTTCTAGATGCACAACTTAATTTGAGAGATTTTAAGAATATTGCTTGGGTTAATGTAGCGTATAAGCGGACAGAACCCCTTTTCGATAGAAAGAGAACGTGGGCTTGACACATGGATGCCAGGTAAGGCAATAAAACCATCAAACCAACACATATCCATTGTTCTGCAACAGACACTTGCGTGGAAGTATCTGAAAGGGATATTAGCAATCGTTTCATCACAAAAGGGAGCGCCATTCCTGCGGCTGCCTGAATGACAGAAAGAATAGTCCCGATTAAGAGCGTGCGATATCCTACTATTTTCAGCATCACTTTAAACAGGCTCCGTTCTTCTTCAGGCTTTTCAAGTTCTTCGTCCCATGCAGTTTCAAACTTCGGGAACAATAACTTTGGATCGTCTTGAGGTGATATATCTCCCAAGGCGTTGGTAAATTCCTGTTTATCTTGGCTAGGATGGGAAATTTCTTTACTCGACATTCGGAGGATAGGAATAAACCAAAGCATGAAGATTTTCGAAATCCTACTTGCCTCCGCTTCACGGTTCGCACGTTTCACATCGCGGAAACTAGTGCTCATGTTTGGAATAAAGCGTTTTTGTTCTTTCTTCCTAATTATCGATTCTTTAGTCCTACCATTTAACCACCCTAATCTATCTATGAAGAAGTCTATATGCACAGGTGTGCGAAAATTAGTGTTTCGATCGCTGAATCCACATTTTAAACACAACAAAAATCGATTTTTTTAAAGACTACTGTAGTGGATAAAAGCCATCAAATGCTAATTTCTTAATAAACAAGAGTATCTTGTTGAAAGAAAAGAGCCTGATGACAATCCGTGAGGTAATCAGAAGCAAGAACATTATGTGGAATCACGGAATTCACATTATATTTCTCCTGATGTAATAATAATCGCATCCCTCAACTTGACAATTTTTAAAACTAAAATCTCTTTTCGAAAAAACGATTGGCATCAGGCTCTTTTCTTTCAACAAGATACTCTTGTTTAATAAGAAATTAGCATTTGATGGCTTTTATCCACTACTGTAGTGCTTTGAAAAAATCGATTTTTGTTGTGTTTTAAAAACATCTTAATCTATTATGACGTGAGGCGTGGATGTCCTAGCTGGCTTATGTTGTTGGTGAACTTCCTTAGTTTAGCTTACTATTATAAACGAAAGAAAAAGCTGCGTTTTCGTATTCCCTTGAGGTAGTTTTCATCCAAAACAAGAGCACATAAGAAGGAAAAAACGTGGCGAAGTCAAATCGGAAGATCATGACTCAAAGTCTAAGCATGCAATCACAAGTTCACAATTCAAATAAGCGAGAGATGCATACTTGAATTATAAAGCACGGGTCTGAATTATCATGTAAGCCAAGAAGGAAATAACAGAGAATAAAATAACTTCCTTGATATGAAACCATGTTTGTCATGATCCTTCTGACGTGGTTGATTCAGTATGTTTTCCTAGGCGAGTCCAAATCTGGGTTGACGCCTCTGGAAGCTTTATTATAAACAAAACAAAGCTGTCCTACTTGAATATCCTGCTACTGAATATGAAGGATTCAATTTTAAATTATCAGCTCGTTAGGGAATTCAAAACTAATTCGAACCTGGAGACAACTTCTAACAGCATGGCTCGTCTTACGGAGAGGAAGGATTATCACCAGTTGAATGTCATTTTTAAAATCAATACTGCCTATATCAAAAAAAAATTATAACGAATAAAGACATGCACCAGATGGTCCTCGATTGATTCAATTGAATCCGAAATGAGTGAATAATTAACTAATATTCTCTTTCATCGAAAAAGATGCAAACGCATTTTTATTTTGGATTTCTCCATGTTCGATTTTATACTCATAAATTGCTACTATTTCAAATCTCAATTATAACTCGAGAATCACAGGATGAGCTTCCAACGAGTTGGATACTCTTGATCCCCAATAATTTGGATTTTTTAAATAAAAATCAACAGTCAATTTGAGACCATGATCAAAATCTATCTTCTGTTTCCATCCCAGCAACTGTAATTTAGAACAATCGATATTATAACGAGTGTCATTAAATTTCCTGTCTTCTACGAATTCAATATGCTGATCAGCTTCGCTGTCCAATCCAAATGTCTTGAGAATCTTTTGTGCTATCTCCCACACCGAGTATTCGTGATTTCCACCGATGTTCACAGTTTCTCCGGGCATTGCGTTTTCTAAAAGGCAAAGAAATGCATCTGCGACATCGTCAATAAATAATAGGTTCCTTCGGGTTTCACCTGTTCCATGTATCGTCAATCGTCGACCTCGCATAAGCTGCGAAATGAATTTGGGGATTACCTTTTCAGGGTATTGATTAGGGCCATATACGTTGTTTCCTCGACTGATGATAACAGGCAGGTTGAACGATCTATGATAGGCCTTTACAAGCAGTTCAGCGCTAGCTTTGGTGGCAGCGTAAGGATTTGTTGGTTCTAAAACTGATTTTTCTAAGAACTTATCGCTGTCTTTACTTTCACCGTATACTTCGTCTGTACTAACATGAATGAATCGCTTGATTTGCTCCCCACATTGCTTAGCGGCCTCGAGGAGAACATGAGTGCCTAATATATTTGTTGTGGTGAAAGCAAAGCTGTTGCCGAAAGAATTATCCACATGTGTCTCTGCTGCAAAGTGCAAAATGCAATCAACTAATTTTGTTTTGAGAATATGCGCTACTAAATCTGCAGAATTAATACTACCTAAGACAAACTCAAAATTATCAGCATCCAGTACCGATTCCAAGTTATTCATAGAGGAACAATACCTCAAATTATCCAGAACAATCACCTTTGAAGCAGGGTACTTTTTAACCAGACGGGTCACTACATGGCTTCCTATAAAACCAGCACCGCCAGTAACCAACATGCACGCTGGAACAAATGTGGTCATCAATACTACTTGGGGGACCGTACCGTTTTCAAGCAACCATTTTTTCTGTAACGGTTAGAACGCTTTTTAGTCAACAAATGAGAAGCAAAATGCTGTTTAAACTGATATGCATGACAGTTTATATGGCTGTGAGTTGCAATGGCTCGGCGCATTTTCGAGGACTTTCTAGCGTCCCAGCTTTTTCGGCCAGTGACGAATACGTTAATTTCGGCAACATGCTAATCGAACTGGCGATTGCATCTCGCCACATGGATTCAAATTTCCCCGAGAATCCATTTCGATACAGAGGACCGCTTTCTTTTGATGACGAGCTTGCAGTGGAGAGGGTGAAGATTGAATACTCCAAGAAGTTGCGTCGCAGCTTCAGGAGTAAATACCCTGAGCAAGCGTCTTCTAGTATGCTAACTCCAGATGAGGAGGATCTTCGACTTCCGTATTACTTGAGTTCTGATATTGCAAGATTTCTCACTGCCGAAGGATACAATGCTCCCTTATCTAGCGCGTGGCTTGCATCAGATAGACCCACCGGAGAAGAGGAGTTGACTTTACATCGAAGATTGTTTGATTTCCCCATTACCTGCTCCAATGGTGGGTGTACCACTAGCTTTGATTGTTGGGGAGTTTCCTTGGCTATCAACGGACTTAATATGGAACAATCGTGTAATTTATTGGAGAAACTTCAATTAATTGGGAGTAGTTCGTGGACGATAAATGATTGGCTACGAGAGATTCCATCTTTTATTGATGCGATCAAATCAGTTGATGGAATTCTAGGGATAATATCGTTATCCCATTGCAGTGGACTGTCCACATCATTTTCAGAATATTCCATTTACGGAGACCAAGCAGTATTCTACTATCCAAAAGCACTTTGTAATGCTCAATCACACGCTGAAGGCTGTTTTGGAGAACTATATGTCATTTTGGGTCTTGCCATAAACGAGCCAGTGAGATCCATTCTTCCTGAAAGTGTGGTTGAAATATTGGATCAAATTCAAGTAGTAACCTATCAGGCCAAACGCGACATAGGGCTTATTTGCGTTGATCTTCGCAGACTAGGAGTTCTAGGTGGCAGTCTTATGACGTTTCTTGACTCATGGGAATCCATGTTTGACATCGTCGACGGTGGCAAAACAAAATTTGAATTTCTGTTAGATCTCATCGATCGAATATCAGGATGGACTTTGCTCAATGATTATCTTCCTGAAATCCCAAGAGGGTGCAAAACTACTTTGAGTACTGCAGTGGGAAATGTATACACTTCTGTTTTCAAAAGCGGTAGCGGGAACTTGCCAGTGGAGGTATGTAAACACTTGAATCCTCCATCGGTGTCAGCTTGCATGGTTGGTTTAACAGAAAACATTGATAAAGTAGAATGGATTGCAAGTTCTATCGGGAATGGGAACCTGCACATGCTGACTGAAGATTTGCTGCCAGCTTTATGTGGGGCCATTGGTGATATGGAGTCTTTAGATGCTGCTAAGATCTTTGCTCAATTACCACTTATCCTACGAGTCTACAAATCTCTCGACCTCACTATGCTTGAAGGAGTTCTTCCCGGGGTGCATACAGTACTTTCATCATGTGGAGAAGAATTTGCGGAGACAGCTGAACTTTTACAGCAAGCTGTCTTTGTTCAAGGGGACCTACCTTCGATCTTCAATATTGTCTGCAGCTCAAAGATCGCCGACAATAGATGCATGTTGGATTTATCAGATGGACTCGATAAGCTGTCATTTGCTAGCGATGTTCTTGGTCAGGGAGCGCTGCGAACGATCATTTCGAAAACGGTGCCTGGCGCATGTGAGATGACTGAAAAAATATACGATTTCCACAGTGAAAACCCTGTGCTGGTGGACATATCCTCTGTGGTGCTGATACTACCTGATCTAATTAATTGGTATTCGGATATATCGAATATTCAAATATTTAAGGACTATATTCCAGTATTCCCTTCAGACAAATGTCCCAGCAAAATGTTTGAGAATTTTTCTGTGGAGCTTAGCAGGGCGTTGGTGGATACTTGGAAATTGCCTCAAACTGTCTGCACTTTGAATACAGAGGAAACCGTAGAGTGCATGCTCGCTATTGGATTGTCGTTGAAGAACAGCGAACTAGTTTCAAGTATGTTTTCGACACAAGTGAGTGATTCTATGGATATTCATGAAATGTTTACGTCTTTATTTCAAGATCTGTTTCCACAAGTTTGCCAAGCCATTTCTGCATCTGGAGCTATTTCTACAACGGATATAATTAGGGCTTTTCCAACCTTGCTGGAGTTGGTAAACAAAATGGATATTATTCCATTCCAATCTGCTTTACCAGCGGTGCACAAGGTTTTATCCGACACCACATGCTCATCAAGATTTCAAAAATTGGCTTTGTGGGTAGCAGATATAATTGATGGTAAAGACACTGATACCGTCAACAAAATCTGTCGAAGATTAAGTCTTGATAAATGCTTGATCTCGCTATCACGCGGGATTGACACCGTGTCATTTCTACGGGATATCGTTGGTGTTGGTAGCTTGGAATTGATATCCCAGCAAATACTACCAAGTACATGCAGTGCTATTAATAGTCAAACAGGCACTATTGGTGTTGAGAACATTCTAGAAAAGTTGCCGGATCTGCTTTCACTAATCGGTAAACTATCTGGAGTGTCAAATGGAGAAACTGGATCATCTATTAAGTATCCGTTGGCCCCTTATATTCCAAACATCCCCTCCAGTAAACTTTGTTTGAATGCATTTCAAGACATGGGAAGTCACATAAATGATTTTGCCGTGACTAGTCGCTTGTCCTTTTCATCATTTATTGGAATAGTGTGCAGTAACTGGCCCAACAATGGATATTTAGAATGCATTCATCAACTGGGTGACTCTTTTGACAATGTGGAATTGATCACTAATCAATTGGGTGGGAAAGGATTGATTCAGGACTTTTCGGATGTTTTAATTCCTGGAGTTTGTAGCGTTTTATCTCCCGGCAGTAACTTTGTAGACGGTACTAACGACATCGTGAGTGCTTTGCCCACGATAATAAAATGGTACAAGAATCTACGGCCTCAAGCGCCTGCTTTCATAACCAGCTATCTACCTGATTTTCCGGATTCAGAATGCCCTGAAAGTATATTGACTCAATTTTCACAGCGAATGGTGAGTTCGTATAACAATGGATCGCCCGATCCAAATAAAGTACTTGCGTCCCTGTGTGGTATTAGCGGCGAAGAGAAAGCATGTATCGCAGCCATAAGCGACAGTATTGATGACCTCCCTGTGCTTGTGAGCGTATTAGGAACTCCGAAGGGGTCAATCAAACAGATGATGAACAATGATCTTGAACAAGTGTGCACGATTCTAGGTAATGAATTTAAAGAAATCACAGTTGAGAATATGCTAAGGAAGCTCCCTCAGTTACTGACCTTTGTTACCTCTCTTAGAGACCATGTACCATCGTTTGCTGTTCCGTATTTGCCTGTGATACCCCATGACTATTGCGATGCATCTTACCAAATAGTTAGCACTACCTTCGCAGATGTGATAAAAACCAACGGTGTCAATAAGATACCGAGCATTATATGTTCAAGTCTTGATGAAAAACAAGTGGAATGTGTGGCATTGCTAGGAGATGCTCTTGATGAGGTCCAAATTGTGAGAGAAATGATTGGTCGTCCTGGAATCGTACGATATGCTATGACTACAATACGAACACTTGCTTGCGATATCTTTTCACAAGTCGATAACCTGGAATTGAGCAAGCTGCCCTCGCAGTTACCGTTGTTGTTTGAAGTCCTGTCAGAGTTGAATACGTATTCGATACTGGATCCGTTTCTTCCTGATGTTCCTTCTTCTTGTTCCCAATCCAATCTGAAAGCTTCTGCGGACTCTCTTCAAACGGAGCTTGAAAAGAATCGTGATAGCATTGAAACGGCAACAATAAGCTATATGTGCACGTTGTCTCCAGCAACCGCGACCTGTATTAGGGATCTAGGAGTAAGTATTGAACAAGTTCAGATCATATCTGATATCGTTCCACACGCCTCGTCTATCACAAGTGATCTCCTGAAATTGTTGCCGGTGGTATGTGGTCTACTCTTTAGCAATGGGGATATTGAACTAAGTGATCCTGACCAAGTGCTGTTGCATGTTCCAACTATTATGTCATTACTGGATGCGCTGCGAGATCTGGATTTAGTAAAGCCTTTTTTGCCTACAATCTCTGATAGCTGCATGTCGCAATTCCACACTATCGGCAATGATATGGCCACAGGAGGACTCAATGGTCTACCTGGTGTATTGTGTGGCAGCATCCTTAACTCCACCGAATGTCTTGTTGCTGTTGGGAAAGAGGTAGAGACTATGAATGTTTACAAGGGTATGATTCCAGGAGGCCTGATTGAACAAAGTGTAGAAATGTTGCCTGAGGCATGTCTTGCTATCAAATCGCTGGGTAACATGGACTACCAATCGATTATTGTCAGTATTCCTCATTTTCTGGAGCTGATGGATCAACTAAACCACATTCCAGTGATAAGCAATTATATACCCGTTATAAGCACCAGCTGCAAAACTACTTTTGAGACTTCATTGGTGCCTAGGTTTGAAAAAGAAACAGAAAGTGGATTACCTAGAGCAGTGTGTGGCATCACACAAGAAGAAACAGTTTGCATTCAAACCATCCTACAAGACACATTGGAAATTCCAGCAATCGCAAATTTAGCAACTTCACAATTGCAAATCAAAAGCACCGATACGTTGTCAGCTGTTGTAAGCACTGTCTTCAAAACTTTGCCCAAGATATGCGCGGTAGTATCAAGTCTTGAAGAGAATGCTGGTACGATGATGATAGCAGATAACGTCTTGCTTATGCTCCCTTCTGTCCTTGATCTCTACGGAGAATTGTCCGAGTTCAAAGTTTTCAATTTACCAGCAATTAGCACAAAATGTGACGCTTCTTACAGGAAGTTTTCAGCGTCGGATATTTTTAAAGGAACCGATTTAATGCTGGTTCCATCACGACTTTGTATTGTATTGTATGAGAGTCCAAGTATTTCATCGTGTCTAATTGAGCTGGGTTCTGATTTAGACAAAATGGACTTTCTTGATATTCAAGTTGAACCACTGCTAGAGTTGACCTTAGAACATGTGGTTCCTAAGGTTTGCACTTTGGTTCCCTTGCTGATTTCGGAACACGGAGAAATTTTATTCGAAAACGTTTTTGACATTATACCTGATGTGGCAGAGATATACATCGACATTCAACAAGGTCTGCCAGTATTTCTCCAGGAAACACTTCCGCCATTTCCAAGCACGAAATGTGCATCTATGGTGCTAGCGTCCATCGGCATGAAGTTAAAAGCAATTGTAACAGATAATTCAACGGATATTCCGTTATTTCTGTGTCAGAAGGTAGACTCCGAAGACAAGGCTTGCTTGGGGGCACTTGGAGATACCATTGATACAGTACCGGTTCTTCGCGATTTGTTGGGAAGACCTGGGCTACTGAAAGAACTAGTTGGTGAGCCATTGTCGGCAGTTTGCAATTTATTGGGGTATGACAATTCAGATGTTGGAATATTCAACTTACTGGGACATTTTGAAACATTTTTATACGTTATCAACAGAGCAAATGAGATTGCCCCAGATTTCTTCCAGTACTTTCTACCTCAAGTGCCCCAAGGTGTTTGTGTGGAAGGATACTCTCATATCAGCATCATGCTTTCTAACTTTTCGATTCATAATTTGTGTGCGTTGGAACCTGTGCCGGATATAGAGTGTCTTGGATTGCTTGGCGACAACATTGAAAGAGTTCCTGTTATCGCAGACATGCTATTCCAAGGAGAGCTTGTAGAAACAGAGAGTAGTATCATTCGTAGTTTAGCCAATGCCATACCAGACACAGTATGCAAAGCCTTTGATGACCTGGGAGGTATTCAATTTGACAACTTTCTCCCTCAGGTACCGCAAGTGTTTCAATTGTTGACCGATTTGAGATCCTATCCCATGCTCCGAGATTATATTCCTGTCATTCCTGAAAAATGCAACAACATGCAGACAATAGTGGACAACATTGTTACTAATGGAGCAACTACCGCCATGTGTCAACTGACCATTAGTGATATTAATTGTCTCATTGCATTCGGAGAAAATATAGAACAAGTGGAATGGACTGCGAGTTATGTTCCTGATGCTTCGGGCTTGGTAAAATCGAGTTTGGATATAGTGCCAGCAATGTGTGAAGTATTAACAAGTGCTGATGGTTTCAACCCGAGTGTATTACTTCGCAACCTCCCACTCATTTACAAATTGATCATGAAATTTGACGGAGTGGCACTTGCCAATGGAATGTATTCTTACGATATTGGAAATCAGTGCAGAAGCGAAGTTGGCGCTGTGATGGATCGACTTTCGTTGGCTAACATGGATTTAATTCCGGCAACTTTATGTACTTCATCAGCTTCGCAATTTGCGTGCATGAAACGAATTGGAGACAACATAGAACAATTACCAGGAGTTACTGATATCATTCCTACGAAAGGTTTGATATCCAACACTATAACCATTTTGAACGAAAATGTGTGTCCAATGCTTTTGTCTACGGCGTCGTTGAATGTGACAGGATTTGTGCTGGCACTACCGCGATTGATGCTGCTGATCAGGCAACTTGAAGGTATTCCATTTGTTCAGGAATATATGCCCAAGGTATCAAATCAAGCTAAAGATCGCATTTCTGGATCCGTGACCAATAAACTCTTGAAGGGTCTGAACCTTATTGATGAGGTAGGTTTGCTGTCCATCGGAATGTCACTCGATTTTAGCGGTTTAACTTCAATCTTCTGCGATTTTGATGATTTGGATATTGCTGCGTTAAAAGAGTTTACCAACTCGATTGGCGATGTTCCCCTACTGAAATCTTTACTTGAATCGACACTCCCGTTGGACGAGCATGGAGAGACATTTACGTTTTCTTCCATGGTAGATGCTGCTTTCAGAGTTCAAGATAGTGTTTGTGAACTTCTGGATGAATTGGGGAAACTTGATTTCAATTCATTTTTCTTAATTGCAGCAAGTGCAATATCCATTGTTGACGACTTAAATCAATTTCCCATTATTGATGCGTATGTTCCAGAATTCGGGCGAACTTGTGTTCAGGCAGTACAAAATATCTCATCATACGTAACAGGTCCAACTCCAGTCAACGATCTCTGCAGTATTTCCGTAGCAGAGACTGATTGCCTGCTCAGCATCGCGAAACAATTAGATGGTATTTCTGAAGTGAAGGACATGTTCATGTTTATGTCTGAGAGCGACGCATCCCTGGTAGGGACTGTAGAGTTACTGGTGGCTGATATTTTACCAGGTACTTGTTCCGTAATGCTGACCATCGCGAATGGTCTGGAGGGATCCAACATGGCAAGTCTCATTTCAAATATTCCTGTTTTCTTAAATGCGATGAGCAAAGTTGCAGCTGTACCTTTTATGAAAGATATGGCTCCAAAACTATCAAACTCGTGTAACAACACTCTAAGTTCGTTTGGAATCGTCGCATCCAAGCAAGTGGCAGAGATACAAGGAGTGCGTCTTGTTTGCGAAAGTTCTGAAGAGGTACGACAATGTATCTTGGAACTAAATAATGAATTGGAGAAAGTATCGTTTATTGGAGATCATATTGCTGATGGCATGGTACAGACATTCATTGACTTGATTCCTGTAGGATGCAAATTAGTACAAGTGAACTCACGAAAAACCCTTAATATGACCCTGTTTTTTCAGGACGATTTGCCTCGTTTGATAATCGGAGTGGGTAAACTAGCCAAAGTAACAGACTCCTGTGCCGTGTCCATCTCTGACAATATCAATTCACTGTGCGCCATAGATAGTCAGTGTCTTGTGGAGTATGTTAGCAGCATGGGGGGCTTGCCGTTGATAGGGAAATACATCCCTGTGTGGGCTAGTGACGTAATTCTAGACATGTGTAGCGCGAAAAATGGCAATGGGCTTTCAAACTTTTTCGAAAATACCTTGGCGAAAATAGTTGGATATTTCAAGACAGAGGTGAGCGAGAACTGCGTTTCACCTCTTTCAGATTTAGAAACTCAAATGACCAGCGGTAATTCAGGACCTCAAGTGGTTTGTCAGTATCTTGACAAAGTGTGTATGGGGGAATTCGTTGACCAGCTTACCACCACAACTTCCTTCCTCCTTCCAAATGGAATACCAGAAGGAACGACTGAGTTACTTATCACTAGTTGCGAGTATTTCTATGGAGATACTGTTGATCCACTTCACCCTACAATTAATGAACTACTTCCTCATTTGCCGGCGCTCTTTCAAGTTATGTCGCTGTTCCTAGGTTATCCTGTAGACTCTTGCGCTATTCAACTTCATACTGCTGCTGATAAAATGCTGCCGTTGCAATCATGGGACACGCAGTCCTTTTGCAACAATGTGAATTCCTTATGCGTGACAAAAGTTGTGAAATCGCTTCGCACTCTTCCATTCATAGGTGATCAGCTTCCGGAAACTACAGACCAACTAGTAGGTGCCACATGCGCTGTATTCCATGATCGAGCCAGCTTCAGCGCCTTACTGGAACATATTCCCACACTCATTGATGTCATAGGAAGAATACTATTGAGCGGCTCCATTCCTTTGACTAGTCAATGTCAGGCCGAGATACCGAGTTTATTTGATAAGAGCCACAAGTTCAGAATTAAAAAGCTTTGTATTCTGGAATCAAAGTGCATTTCGGAGTTAATTGAAACGCTTCAATCACTTCCCATGATCGGTG
>Ga0335398_10005766_pt1 | contig 16054 bp, 14 predicted proteins | sample BON03_FD_205742 | JGI IMG/M metagenome (GOLD analysis project Ga0335398, IMG submission 205742) | Freshwater microbial communities from Lake Bonney liftoff mats and glacier meltwater in Antarctica - BON-03 (spades assembly) (version 2) | ecosystem: Environmental > Aquatic > Freshwater > Ice >... | reverse complement strand
AAATGGCGGCAATAATGGACATCGCAGAGCCTCAAACCATTTATCAGCAACGGTGTTGCCGAATACTGCTGTATTCTGCAGTTCATTGCAGTGCAATGTAGTATGCTGTAGTGTGTTGCAATGTGTTGCAGCGTGCTGCAGTGTGTTGCAGTGTGCTGCAGTGTGTTGCAGTTTGTTGCAGTGTGTTGCAGCGTGTTGCAGTGTGTTGCAGCGTGCTACAGTGTGTTGCGGTATGTTGCAGCGTGTTGCAGTGTCTTGCAGGTTGTAGCAGTGTGTTGTAGTGTGTTGTAGTGTCTTGCAGTTTACTATACGAATCACTTACAGCTCAGACATGCATCAGTCGCATCACACGTGAATGAGTCACGTCACATGTGCGGGAATGAGTCACGTCACATGTGAGGGAATGAGTCATGTCAAATATATGAGTGAGTCACGTTACATTCGAATGAGTCTTGTTACACATACAAATGGGACATGTTACACGTATGGATGAGTCATTTCACAAATCAATGAGTCCTGTCGCAATTGAATGGATCATGTCACTCGTGCAGGAGTCATGTCGTACATATGAACAAGTGTGTTGCTTTGTTTTATTAAACCGATATTTGGGAATCGTTATGGTCACGGGGTTTCTTCTCGAGCGAGCCAAGGGGGCACGCACTGACGATTGAGAATCGCCGTCATGCCACACATGAATCACCTTTTGTGTGCAAATGGCGGCAATAATGGACATCGCAGAGCCTCAAACCATTTATCAGCAACGGTGTTGCCGAATACTGCTGTATTCTGCAGTTCATTGCAGTGCGATGTAGTATGCTGTAGTGTGTTGCAATGTGTTGCAGCGTGCTGCAGTGTGTTGCAGTGTGCTGCAGCGTGTTGCAGTGTGCTGCAGCGCGCTGTAGTGTGTTGCAGTGTGTTGTAGTGTGTCGCGGTGTGCTGCAGAGTGTTGCAGAGTGTTGCAGAGTGTTGCAGAGTGTTGCAGTTTGTTGTGCGTATGCACAGACTGTCAGCTCTTGCAAGAGTAGTTGGGTGCAGTGCGTTGAAGTGTGTTGCAGTGTGTTGTAGCGTTTTGCAGTGTGGTGCATTGTGTTGCAGTATGTTGTAGAGTGCTGCAGTGTATTGTGTGTGTTATGTATGTACGGTCACCTCTTGGAGGAGTAGTGCGATCAGTGTGTTGCAGTGCGTTTTGATGTGTTGTGCTGTGTGTTCCAGTGTGTCGCAACGTGTTTGAGTGTATTGTACATAATAACATGGAAGGACTGGGACAACTTGCCAACCATACTTGCTGCGATGAGCACTGGAATGCAAACCTCGAAGTCGCGGCCATAGAAATTCAGGAGGACACAAATACAACACCAATGGCGATTCTACGAGCCACAGGGGACATCGAAAAAGACACTGAAATTCTGACCCGATACTGGCATAAAGGAACAGATGCGTGGCAGAACATATTTGAATGCCAATGCTGCGCATGCACCAACCACACGATGACGACGAAGACTACCCAAACAGAGACAGTTGACATGATTACAACCAAAGACCCGGTTCCTGTATCGGACATCACACCCAGGGAGATCCAGGGCCTAAAATTGCCACAACACCACACCACGGATGTAGTCAGGACTGCTCTGTCAGGGCCGAAGAGGACTACCCAGAGTCGGAGATGGATGATATGGATTGGAATGATCTGGAACAACTCCCTCTTAAGGGAACCATCATCAGGATAATACAGCGAGAGAAAACGCCTTCACCTCCTCAGAACACCTCACCACACTCAGGGTAGGACATGCGGCAAAGAAACTTTGAAGGCCAACAAGATACAAGTACCAATCACAAGTTGGGGGTGTTTCCCAACCCAACAGAAGTGATACATAACGTCGCCACAAATGCAACCGAACGCCCCATGCAGCCATCGGAAACTCCTTGGATCAACAAGGACCCTCATTCCACCACAACATCACACCACAGCCGCGAGGAAGAGCGCAGGAATACAGAAGACGACTACTCAGACTGGGAGGTGGATAACCTGGATTGGAATGTCTTAGAACACCCCCCTCACAAGGGTACTATTACCGACAATATACTACAGGAACTGACCCCACAGTTCGAGGAGGCGCCTTCGCCACCTCTGAATAACCCACAACTCATAAAAAAGGAAACAACAGAAAAAGAAAAACAAGCACCAAACCACGGAGGGATAACCCATGAAAGACTAAATAGCCGACCCACCTTGGAATCTGGACAGCAAGAAGACCTCACCATTATATATGACGATCCAGTCCAGCAAGAGGAGCTAGAATCTGTTCCCAAACCAACTCCACTCCCCCCTTTCTTCCATACTCTTAGACATCTCCCGTCAGGGGGCAACGCAACGAAAATGCACAACGTCATCCCTAACAACAAAAAAAAGATGAGGCTGAAAACATCCCTGAAGCCCGAGCAAAACACCATAGGACTCCCACTCCCTACGAAACTAGGCCGGGGCCTGCGAAATACCGGTTACATGTGCTTCCTGGATGCCACAATTCAATGCCTTGGGGCCATCGATGAATTAAACGAAACCCGGACCTCAACAAACAAGCCTCTGACGACACAAGGCAGACTTCTACTCTGCATCAGGGAACTCCAAAAAATGGAGCCAGCATACACACCTTCCCCCCTCATACAACACATTCCCAGTCTCATTCGCTACAAAAAGGGGGAACCAGCTGATGCTCACAAATTTCTGATTGTCTTAATAAATGACGTAAGCGAACCCATTTCGCAACTGTTCCAAGGCCAAATGTCCTCGACGGTCAAATGCTCTCTGTGCGAAAGATCCACGATAAGCACTGATAACACACAAGACATCTCCCTTCAGATCGATGAGGATGGGAACTTGTCAATTGAAAACTGCTTGCATGACTTCTTTCAATCTGGGATACTTGAGGGGGGAAACGCATACTGGTGCGGCACCTGCAAAAAGACATGTCGAGCGATAAAAACCTTTTCTTACACACGAACCCCTACGATCTTAATAATCCACTCAGAACGATTAATACTGAGGAAAAAAATACAGACCCACATTTCCTTCGACACTACCTTGGATCTTGAACCATACATGACGCCAAGACCACCACAACCCCGCGACATGAAATTGGTAGGCATTATCTCACATCACGGCACGAAAGACAATGGGCACTACACAGCAATAACGAGGCGAGGCGACGAGTGGACCCTCTTGAATGATGCCATCGCGGTACAAACTCCGATGCTGCAAATACATCAAACACGGGCGTATATCTTGATGTACAGGAAAACAGAACCTAGAGTAGAAACCATGGAGACAGAACCGAAGGATGGATCCCAAAAACAAAAAAGTCAATCACTAGTCATAGGGGACCTCAACCCCAGACCGGGAAAGAGACAGAAAAAAGAAATCCCAGCTCCACAGCCGGACTTCCTGACATAGGCGTCCCACTGACAGACATCCCCCAGACAGGTTAGAAGGGACAGTGGGACCTACTCTGAACCAATAGTGGAATCACCCAGAGAAATCCAAGGGGTGCCAGAAACACCATTCAACCAACACATCACCACTCCACCGGTCCTGATACTGAAGGCAGTGATGAATGGAGGCAGTGAACGGAGGGGAGCGGAGAGGATAACACAACTACCATTAGGGAAGATGAAATAGCAAACCCACAACATCTGGTAGAACAGCCGAGACAACCCCAAGAAGAGCTACCTACCTTACTCCAACTCATCCCTATCTACCTCCACCTCAGCCAAGGCCGGATTGAAGACCTTACCGGCCTTCTGAGCGAACTGTCCGGCACACCGATCACTACAGAGAAGACCAGTAGATGGCTAGACCTAGACCCCCAGGCGACGGAAATTCCCTATGATTCACAAACCAAGGACCTGATCGAATGCCTCACCGAAGACCCAGAGGACAACCCTGCCGTGTTCATACCCATCATAGAGCTACACATTTCACACCCATCATAGAGCTACACACAGCCTGCCTCGAAAAAGCACATCTCCTCTGCGCAGCAATGTTGGCCATAATACAAAATAAATGGGAAGGGGGCACCGTCCTCACAGACATAGGCAAATTCCTCCAAGCATTGGCCCCAGAACCCTACAGAGATAAACCGATGCCGCGAGGAATGATACAAGCACTCCTAGGCACAGCACCCAACACCCAGGGCTGGTCTCCTGCACACCTGTCGGACTGTATTTTTCGGAACGCAGAAGCTACGGACACCGAGGAGGACCTAGTGAGGAAACTCAAAAGTCTGGGCACTTCAGGAGACTCCATAATCCAAGAACCCACCAAGAAAACATTAGGGGCGGAGCCTGGCCTTGTACGCATATTTCCCCGAATGAGAAGCCTCCACGACATCCGGAGGGACTGGCTCTCAGACGACGAACTTTGGTTAGCCATCCCTGAAGGCGAAATACAGAGACAATGTCTCACTCATGCCCCAAGACACTCCTGGAAACTAATGTTTCAATTCTTTCTAGCCCTGAACACGAATATCGGATCCTGGATACAGAACTTGGAAAGAAGGGACATGATGCTGTTGGGATCAATGGCCGAAAACATATTTGGGTTTGCAGGGACTTATGCCCGGCAAAAACAAGCCAGTTTGGCCCCGATTCTCACTGGGTAGAAACGCTGGGTGGAATTGCACTCCACGATAGATAATAAGAATCCAAGAACCAGCTGGATTTTGAATCTCGGGATTTCTGGCTCCATAGCAAGAAATAAGGTGGAAAAAGCAGTGTCTTGGAACGTGGGGCCTCACAGATACAAGGGCAGCAAGGAGAAAGTGCATAAAACATTTGAACGAGGACCCCCCATCATCTGCCTCCAGGATGTACGAATTCCGAAACGAAGGAAAAACTCTGTAAAGAGAGAACTCCAACGCATATTCCCCCACTACTGGATTTACATAACCACAGCCCAGAGCCCAAGGAAAGATAGCAGAGACTGGCCTTATGTGTTTTCTGTCTTAACAGCCTTACACTCGGCTTTTCTCCCAAAAGTCACGCAAGTACGCTGTCCGCACTCCAGACTAATGAAGCCAGACATTCGCCAGGAAATAGATGGCCGTCTTTCCGTCACTCTGGCACGGACAGCAGCAGGGACCACCTTTCAGTTCATGAATATTTACCAATTCACAGCCTCCAACCCTACGGGGCAAACTGAAATGTGGAATACGACGGAAAGCTGGATAACCAAGCAGAAGAAAAATCATATAATCATGCAGGGTGACCTGAACTGTGCACATCCGGGTTGCCGATGGGACTACGCACAACCCCTTAATAAGGATATAGGAATGGCGGATAATAAACTCAAACACTTCCTCAGTAGTACCAGAAGGCACTCCTACGTGCTCCACCGGATTTCTCGCAACGAATTGACACCGTCTTCTTCAAACAACACGTAGAAGACTGGAAAGCACAGATCAAGACACAGATTCAAGGAGAATTGACTGAAAACCCGACGGGCGAAGCATTAGCTGACCTGATGCACAAGGAACAAGAGGTCCTTGCAAAAGAGGTCAGATGGTTGCAGGACAAAGCATGGAAGGCGCGCAGACGAGCAGGGGAAAAGAAAGAACACAGGAATAATACACAGAACACCCTGCAGAAAAGGATTTCCTTACTACAAGCAGCGCTGACGGAGACAGCACCGCTACAACCCAAGGATAAGATCAAAGGAGATACACAGAGAGCCATGCAGGGCCTGAAATTCCTCCACCACAGAGCCACCTTCCAGAAATTTACTTAGACAACACAACAAATGGAAGGCCCTCCTCACAGAGGAAATAAGTAAAGCCGAGAAACTAATGGACAAGGAGAATCTGCAGCAAAACAGACGTGACGACAAGAGGGACATTGGAAGAAAGAATGAGATCTTCAAGAATGGCATAAAAGGGATTAAAAAAATCACGGGAAAATACAAACCAGCAAACCACTGACGGAAGTTAAAATCAGTTGCCCGTGTGGACTCAAGTGGACATGGAAAGAGGAGGTATCCTCCCCGATAGCTCAACAGGAACGGGAAATGGATAACAATCTGGATCAAAAAATGTACCACTAGACTTCGAATCCACTCGACAAAGACGTCTCAGCGAGGGGTGGACATCAGGTTAGAGGCCCTGGCTGAGATGACCCTCCTTATACAAGCGACCCAAACTCCCTCACAGGACCTCAGGACAAATTCCCTCATTCATGAAACTGGACCCTGGAAGAGGGAAAACCTGCTGGTAGGAATCGAAACCTTCTTCCAAAGGAACGCCTATCACCCATACGCCACCTGCGGTTATTCGGAATGTGGCAAAACGGGCCCTATATCCCTATCTCACGTAATCGAGAGCGCCATGCCAGAACAACCGTCCCCAACTCGAAGCATAGAACACTTCTGCGAAGGCGAAACTTGCTTTAAGACAGACCCGACAAACTTTCGCAGTACAGACATCTCACGAAGGATAGAACCTTTCTAGATAAAGTAGGAATATGCGATTTTCGGACAATAGCGATTGGGGAAACAATCCGAGAACCAGTAAATACCTTCAGAGAATTCTCACAGTTTATACAAAGAATGCCCTCCCATAAGGCCCCAGGTTTCTTGGCGGTACCAGCAGACCTTTTCAAACAAGCCCCCCCCCATTCCAAAGGCGCATCCACCTTCTAGTTAACGAGATACTAGCAGGAGAGTATGACTGCAACCAGGACCTACTGATGGCGAAAGTAATCCTTATCCACAAGGACAAAGATATCGCCATTCTTGATCACTACAGACCCATAGCACTCCTGAACACCATTTATTAATTGATTAACATTATAATCACGAGCCGACTCAGGCGATTCTCGGCGAAATATGCAGAAATGGAAAGCTCCCAATATGGTTTTCGAGCACACCGCAGAGTACAAATGGAGGTACAAAGGGCCCATTGGGTGCAACAACAGGCGATGAAAGAGAGCGGTACTCTGATCCGCATCGATGACTTTAAGGATGCCTTCAATTTAGTAGGACACTCCTGCCTCTGGTTAATCGTCAGAGGACTGGGAGTCCCAGACGTGGATTTTTTCGAAGGTCTATACAGCAACTCGTGGATGAAAATACGAGTAGGCTCCAAATGCACTGCCCCCATACAACTAGACACGGAAACGGTACAAGGATCCGTACTTTCCCTTCTCCTCTTTGGCCTATTCCTCAACGTCCTTCTACGACTACTAGACGCGACCGGTATAACACATGGCATCAGAAGAACACCTCAATGGAACCATGCGGCTTTTGCCGATGACCTGTCCATATACGTGTGCACCGTCAGAGATAAGCGTAAAATGCAACAATGAAGCTCGGCAAATGTCACTCAACACATCCACGGCACTTTTCACCTTTCCGGGCCAAAGACCAAGGAGGCCTACAAATAAAATTGCCAAGGGTTATCATATTCTTCGCTGTGTGGAGTCACCTCACCCGTTGCTGCCAATTCGATGACAGAACACGACAACTCGCAGAAATCATACATAAAGATGCCCTAGAGAAACACGGATGTCTTGACATGGAGGATCTTCAATTTGAAGCGGAATTCCTAACATGGGACCAAGCGAGCCAGAATTCCTTCGTATTCGCATGCCACCTGACGAGTACAATAGGAATCAGAGTAAGCTGGGCTCCATTTAAGCCGGATTGGATAGCTTCAGTGGCAAATATCGATCTAGCACAGGCTATGATAACCATGCAACATCTGGTCCACATACAATATAATAATGGGTGGAAATGGGCACAAACCATAGAGGTTTCGGCAGAAGGGAAATTGGTCACCATGCGGTTCAAGGAGGGGACACGTTCACGATGAAAACAGAAGGTCAAGATACAACCACAGGATACTCTACCCTCCGAGAGGCCATCCAACAAACCTTCCCTACCCTGGTCCGACTATCGCAACTGACAGAACCGGACCGCATTTACTGCACAGAAATCAGGGAAAAGGATAAGAGAAAGATATGATGGGCCCAAGCGGTATACTCCCTTCGAGCTCGACTACAGGAGTTAAAAGAGATGAACCTTAACCCAAGGAGATGGGACGATACCCTCGAAGACGAATTAATAGATCTCAGGAGCGGCGAGCAGGTCTTCATGACCATCCGACCAAAACTAATCAGAGCGTGGTACACAACCCTGGACGTCCAGAAAGGGAGCGGGATCAGGTTCTTTTGCCCCCCCCTAAAAGGGGTAGACAGTAAAACTCAAAAAAGCGACGAGGTGGATTTAGATGCTAAACAAATTCCCGGCTTATCTACACGCACTGGATGTTAAAGACGCCCAAACACAGAGAGACCCAGGAATAGAACAGTTGGGAAGAATGAGGACATCAAAACTCGAGGATAAATACATAGTAAAACGGAACAAGATATGCAACCAATGCACCCTCCTGAGAAGCCAAGGTGAAGAAGGGGTGCTGCTCTACCTTGACAAAGTAGAAGAGATAATAAGGGCATGCGACAAACTCTTACTAACATGGAAAACACACGGACCCCCTCTGGGAGACCGCAAGGTGAAGGAAACCATGTACCGAACAATCTCCAAAACGGCAGACGAACTAGAACAATGGAGAGACAACTTGAGCACGGACGACACCCTGACCTCCCTAACTTTAATAGAAACATCCCTGGATGAAATCAGGGAGATGGCCTCCGCTATACTGGTATAGGAGGAGGAGGCCGCCACTACATTTCCTTCCATACTGAAATTACTGATTAAAAAGATCAGAATATTTGGAAACAACCCTCAGATCCGGCAGTGGTGGTACGAGGTGATGTCAACACGACCACATCTCCTACCCAAAAACGAGGAGAAATATAGAGAGGCAATACTCGACGGCATAGAAGAGGGCTGGCAAGGAGAGGAATGGGAGATCAACATGCCACAAATAGTCAATGAAATATTACACCAAAATCTACGTACCACTAGAACTCCACTAGCTACCCGAGTATCTCATGAAGCAGAGGGAATACAATGGATACGAATGGAAGAGTTGGGCAAAGCCCTCACGAATAGATGCCGTGCCGTACGAAAACTGAAAAAAAAAAGATACAAGACGCAGGGGGGCACTAGAGACAGAAACACCAATAGCAAACAACTCGAATTCGAATGCCAACTCAAAGCACCCACACGCAGCCGTATTCATGAAGTCCTTAACCTCGGAGCGTCGTCCTCGCACAACCTCTTCCAATCCTTGATAACCAATCACGATCTTTTACGACTTCGGGAAGACACGTGGCCAAACCATAAGACCCAAAGTAAAGGGTGGTGGTGCAGAGAATTCGCCACGGCGATAAACAGACAATGCCCGACATGTCACAGATTATGGACCACGGTACAATTTTCCCCTTCTTTACCACAGTGCATCGCATGCTCACAGAAGGGGGCGAAAAAGAAACCTGCACAATTCAAACCCCAAAATAATGAGGCGGGCCTCATCTTCCGGTCGGTGCTCCCTGAAGACTTGGAATGGGACACAAGGACAGCAGACATAGAACTCTCATTGGACGTTATAAAACGGTGTTGGCTTGGAAAGCTCCTTTCACTGTCCATAACAATTCCCAGGAAAAAGATCTGTGTTTCTTGTCTTTGTCGAGCCTTAATTGCCGTGTCAGTTCGTTTTGTATGCTGGCTCTAAGTGTATTGGTTTCAGAGTTCGTTAGGGTGTGTTTGAGAAGATGCCATTGTGCTCCGTCCAAACTCAGAGGTCCTGATGGTAGATGGATCGTGGCGATGCCTTGTGTAGTAAATGCTTTAATGAGGCCTGCTGTCGAATCCCAAAATTCGGGCTTTTCAAAAATCAGAACTGCCCCCACTTCTGGGGGATTCCTGATTATTTCAAAGATGTCCTCGTTCTCCAGATTTCTATCTTTTAGTATTTTGAGCCATTATTACTAGTACAAAATTCGGGCTTTTCAAAAATCAGAACTGCTCCCACTTCTGGGGGATTCCTGATTATATCAAAGATGTCCTCGTTCTCCAGATTTCTATCTTTTAGTATTTCGAGCCATTATTAATTCTTTGAGAGTGAGTGTGAATCCTCCCTTTTCTTGGGGGGTGTTTCTATCTAGGGCCACCAGCATGTTCGTTAGCCAAATACCAAGCAGATACAGCCCTCATTATCCCACCCTTCTTCAAGAATACGGGCAGAGGAAAGGAAAGAATTTGGGGAGAAGAAATCGCGACTCCACAACCAATGGTCATTAACTGGTCGGGTCTCGACGAAAAGGAGAAATCAGACCTGATTCCTGCTCTCTCTGCAACAGACAACTGGATCCTCCTTACCCATCCGCTAGAGGCGAGCAACAAAACCCAGCCCCCTTTCAAAGAGGCGCAACCAGTAGCCAGGGCTGACGGAAAATGTAGTAGGCATAAGGGCTGGTGGCGGGAAGGAAAAGATGAATTGGCCACACACTCCATGACAACAGAAGTGTGGATCAGCACCAGAGGAAAGATACCAGATACAACTTGGATCGCCATACAGGAAGCACTGGAAGCAGACACTACGAAAGATACTCCCTCCTTTGGATCGGAAGACTTCGAAGTGATACCCAGAGCCGGCACAGAAGCGGGCCTCGTAGGCATCTATAACTTCCCATGGGCAGTATATGCCACAGATGGATCCAATGACAAGGGGGTCGTGGGGGCGGGCTACTACAAATTAGACGAAAACAGAGGAGGATGTTGCCAGCTGGGCAGAGGCGAGGAAGGCAACTCCTGCAACAGAGCTGAATTAGGGGCGGCATGTTTCGCACTGGAAGATGCCAAAAGGAAACAGGATAGGAGACCAATAATCCTCTTATCAGATTCTGCATGCTTCCTAACCTCCTCCCAGAAATGGAAAGGGGAGGACAAATCCCTCTCTATGTGGGGGAACCCAGACGCCGACATCATGAGAGACATAATACAACTTTTACGAGAACGGATCGAACAAGGCCTTCTCACCATTTTCATCAAAATACAAGCACACCGCGGGGACCCTCTAAACGAACTAGCAGATAGACTCGGATGGGCAGATGAAGGGAGACAGAGCGAGAACATTTGCTGGTCCCTTCCTACAAACAGACCCATCTTCTCCTGGACTGAAAACGGCACAATGCACCGTAGCCCTATGGACCCAACGGTCAAAAAAAGAATCGACCTCCAGGTATCACGGCAACAATTCAGGACCCACACGGGGTCAACAGCAAATTTCTTAACCAGGGAGGATAACTCAAGAGACCTTCTAGGCAAATTTCACAAAGATAGAAGCGTATGGATACGGGCAAGACGGAGGGTATTACAATGCCTCTCGTGCCAATTCTCCTGCACGCTCCAACTTAAACAATAGGGCATACTCAACGACGTCAAATGCAGACCATGCAAAAAATATTACAAGGAAAAAAAATCAGAGAACCTCCAGACTCAGTCAAAAGCGTGGGACACATACCATGCTACTGCCCAGTCCTACAACCCCCACGAATAGCCATTCATCATGTCATATGGAGGGAGCTGATGTTCTCGATACGGAAATCCTCTACTGAACTAAATAATGTATCGGAACCCCGATGGTACTTCCCCTCCGCCTTAAGCCCAGAAGCACATGCGGAGTGGGGCCTATACAAGACTCTGGAATACATGGGATTACATGAGATCCTCCCACCAGGCGCGGGACAGAATAGAGCCAAACTTCGAAAAGACATCGGAGAATACCACATAGCCTACGGCATCGACTTCGACGAAACAGACATAGACACCTTCATTGCCCGAAGGCCGGATGGCTTAGCCTTCGACAAGGAAAAAAAGGTGTGTGTGTTCCTGGAATACACCAGAGCAATGGACACCAAATAGGACTGGGCAGAAAAGAAGGAACAGGAGAAAAATGACAGATATAGTTCCCATTTAGGCTTCATGAACCATCTCAGCAACCGAGAGAAGGGCGGCTGGAAAGCCTCTCAAACCAACTTTACAACGGGAGTACGAGGCTTCCTCCATACAAACCAGTTCTTGACAAGACTGGAGTCATTCGGGGTAAAAAATAATAACACGCGAGAAGCCATAGGCAATAGAACGGTCCAAAAAACACTCTCTATGTCGGACATGATCCTCAAGTTCTTTTTATTGCACTAAACTCCAAGACAGAATTGACACTCCAAACCCTACTCCGAGTCATAGAAATTGCCAATAAGAACGTGGAAAGATTTAATCTACACCTCAAACCAGCAAGGATGTGAACAGACCACATAGTTTAGCCAAAGTTAAGGAGCCCAACTGATTACAATCTTACACAGACACTAGTATGCTTCTTAGACTAGGTCGCGAAACATACTCAAAAACAGTAAATACAGGATATTAACACTAGTATTAATTAACAAAAACTATACAGGGAACAAAATTGCGAATAAGAAGCATCCACTATACAAAAACTCCCCAAACCACCTCAATTTTTTTCCTAATTGGTAACAAAAAAGATATGATGTCTATTCATAGCAATGAGCCTTCATGCCCCCCAAGCAGAAAGGAAATAGTTAGTTGAAAACAACTCCCACTCTGAAGCGTTGAGAACACGAACTTTAAGAATTCGAAATCGCAGTATACACAGGAACACGAGCAATCGCAAAACTGAACACCATTCAATCCCATCTAGGGATGTAGACGAGGACCCAAAATAGGTACCTATAGTGACCGGGGGTTTTAGGACTTTCTGTTACTAATAAACATCTTTCACATATATGAGTGTATTGTAGTGTGTTTCAGTGTGAGGAGAGTGTTGCTGTGTGTTGCAGTGTGGTTCAGTGTTGTGCAGAGTGTTACAGTGTCTCATCTCCTCTGTCTCCTCCTCCTCAGTCGTTTTTGAACGACCAAGACTACTTCAAGTCCTCCTTCATATTCTTCAAACTCCCTATACCAACAACATTCATTTTATCTTTCTTTTTTCCTTTCTAACTTATTTTCTTTTCTATTCTCCTGTTGTCTTCTCTTTTTTTCTTCCTTGTGTATTTTGGAGGACAGCTCGTACACAGGATTATTTTGTACATGTACACGCGACACTGTGTGTAACAATCTGTGTGTCAGTTCGTAAAAGGAGATCGGATTGATTTTTCTGGTAGTTTGATCCATACAAGAAAACCCCATTGAAAATGCCGGCATCCAACTTATCATATTGCAAGCTTGTCAATGAGAAGTCATTTTCCGCAAAAAAATTCAGTCGCGACGCGGCGAGGCGCCGACGCTGTATGTTGCAGTGTGTTGGAGTGTGCTGCAATTTGTGTATGAGTGTGTTGGAGTGCGTCACACTGTGTTGGAGTGAGTTGGAGTGTGATGGAGTGAGTTGGAATGTGTTTGAGTGTGTTAGAGTGTAGTGGACTGTGTTGCAGTGTGACATATTTTGCAAACCATTACAGTGTGGTGCGATGTGTTGCAGTGTGTTGTAGCGGAGGTGCTAGCGCCGACGTTGACGCGCAACACTCGAATCGGATTGTCATCATGCGGATGTTAGTGCCTGAGCCCTTTTTTCTTGCTGGGTGATATGAAAGAGGCTTTGATGAATCATGAAAGGCTTTTTGGTCGCGTCTTTTTCGTGGAGGGAGAGAGAAAGCTGCAAACCTTGGTTTGTTATTGAAAACATGTGACGTACGTAAGAAATTTCTCTTTTTGAAATTTCTTTTGTGGACCTCACGCGTGACATGACCCATACACGTGTGACATGTCCCACAACCCGACATCATGTCCCACAACCCAAAGAGCTGACCCACACCAAGTGCAGGGCGGGGGGGTAGAGGGTGCACGGCGAGGAAAGGTGCGTCATGATACAAGGTGTGCACCTTTTAGTGGCAAAAGGTGCGCGGATGGGGAAAATGGTTGAATTAGGTGGGGGGGATGTATCCGTAGGGGCTATCGACTTGGAGCTCTGTATCACGCTGCAACACACTGCAACACACTGCAACACACTGCAACACACTGGGGGATGTATCCGTAGGGGCTATCGACTTGCACCTTCAACTCTCTCTGAGAAAGGGTTCAGTTTCACTGAAAGTTTCAGAGTAGCTTTGTTTATGCTCCATATTCCGTATGGACCTATGATTGGAGCTTCAACACATCTAATGTTTCTCTCATTCGTGGACTGTGCGACGTCGGGTGTAATTGACACAAGGCGAGGGTGTAATTGGAACAAGGCATTTCTTTTAGAATGCAATCGTCACACACTCAGTTGTGGTCTCATTCTCGGAACTTGGCATCTATCGCCAGGATGAATGAGTCATGTCCCAAAGACATGAATGAGTCATGTCACATGTGTATGAACGAGTCTTGTCGCATATATGAATACGTCATGTCATATATATGAATGCGTCATATTACATGAATATGGATTTGTCATAACACATATATACATGAGTCATGTGACATGTATGCTTCTTTATAAAGCATCCCGCACATTTCATACACACATTTCATACACACATTTCATACACACATTTCATACACACATTTCATACACACATTTCATACACACATTTGGTATGCGACATTTCAAAGATACAGATGAGTCACGACACATCATGATATGCACCAGTGACGCATAGGGCGTGAAGGCTCATTGCTATGAATAGACATCATCATAGACATCATGATATGCACCAGTCATGTCACGTCTCTGAATGAGTCATGTCACACTTATGAATGAGTCATGTCACGTATCTGAATGTGTCAAGTCACACATATGAATGAGTCATGTCACGCATCTGAATGAGTCATGTCACGTATATGAATGAGTCATGTCACGTATATGAATGAGTCATGTCACATATCTGAATGTGTCATGTCACGTATATGAATGAGTCATGTCACGCATCTGAATGAGTCATGTCACGTATATGAATGAGTCATGTCACACATATGACTGAGTCATGTGCGTCCCGCAGGTGTCTATGAGACACCTGCTAGATATGTCCCGCAGGTGTCTATGAGTCATAGACACGTGCGGGACGCTCTAAAAACAGATGTTTTGCAATGTGCTGCACATATGAATATGTCATGCCACACATGTGAATAAATCACATCACACGTATGGATGAGTGATGGCACACACTTAAGAGTGATGGCACACACTTAAGGGTGATGGCACACACTTAAGGGTGACGGCACACACTTAAGGGTGATGGCACACACTTGTGGATGATGGCACACACTTAACAGCACACAGTTAAGAGCAGACAGTTAACAGCAAGGCACACACTTGAGCGTATGCATGCGTCATGCCACACACTTCACATGAATCTTCAATATGTGTGACGTGACTCATTCATACGTGTGACATGACTCATTCATACGCATGACATGGCTCATTCAAACGTATGACGTGTGACATATTGAATGAGTCACGTCACACATATTGAAGATTCATGTGACAGCCATGAAAGCTTTGAGAGCGTCACGCACGTGTTTATCTGACGGAACCAAGTGCCCCTGCGATACCAATACACACCCATCACTACGCATACACTGCAACACACTCAAACACACTGCAACACACACGAATGTGTATGGATATGGCTCTTTTGGATGCATATGGCTCTTTTGGAAGCATATGGCTCTTTTGGATCAGTGCCCCTGCATTACCAACACACATCAATGAGTATGCATATACTGCGACACGCTGCAACACACTGCAACACGCTGCAACACACTGCAACACGCCGCAAAACACTGCAACAAACTGCAACACACGCAAACGAGGAAGCATTCGGCTCTTTTGGGTGTATTTGCACAATGTGTTGCAATGTGTAACAATGTGTTGCAGTGTGTTGCAGTGTGTTGCAGCGTGTTGCAGTTTGTTGCAGGATGTTGCAGTGTATTGCACAAGAATTCCAAGACGATAAGGAATCCTAGAAGATACGGCATCCTATGCATCTTTGCCTCTCTGTACATGACGATGTGTGTGTGTGTGTATGTGTGTGTGTGTGTGTGTGTGTGTGTGTGTGTGTGTGTGTGTGTGTGTGTGTGTGTGTGTGTGTGTGTGTGTGTGTGTGT
>Ga0335398_10005763_pt1 | contig 16062 bp, 15 predicted proteins | sample BON03_FD_205742 | JGI IMG/M metagenome (GOLD analysis project Ga0335398, IMG submission 205742) | Freshwater microbial communities from Lake Bonney liftoff mats and glacier meltwater in Antarctica - BON-03 (spades assembly) (version 2) | ecosystem: Environmental > Aquatic > Freshwater > Ice >... | reverse complement strand
CAGGAAAAGATCCATCTAAGGTGGACCGATCAGGAGCTTATGCTACGCGTCATATTGCCAAAAATATGGTTGCGGCAGGAATCGCAGACGAAATTCTAGTTCAGGTATCTTACGCCATTGGTGTAGCCGCTCCGATGGGAATCTATGTGAATACTTATGGTACATCCAAAGTGGATTTCCACGATGGGGAAATAGCCAAAAAGGTTGAGGCACTCTTCGATATGCGTCCTTATGCAATTGAGCAGCGACTGAAATTGCGTAACCCAATCTACGAAGAGACTGCAGCCTATGGGCATATGGGAAGAGTAAATGAAGTGGTAACCAAAACCTTTTTATCGCCTTACCGAGATGAGATCACCTTGCAAGTAGAGCTTTTCACGTGGGAAAAATTAGACTACGTCGATCGAATCAAATCCATTTTTGGATTATAAAAATGCAAGCCTCCTGAATTTTGGGAGGCTTTTTTTAAATTTCTATTATATTCCTTAAGCATAAATTCGCTTTTAGTTTATGCTTTTATATTGGTCAAATTTTAATAAAAAAAAGCACAAAAAGTTTTCTTTTAAATACTTTGATAAATCGTTTTTTTTTTTGCTTTGTAGAGACTTCATTACTAGTTCATCGGTGAATTTTTCTAACCATTTACTTAACAAAAAATGAAAAATAAAATCAAAATTTTAATCTTGGGGTCACTATGTCTGACACTATTCACCCCGAAACTAACAGCAACGGATTTAGGTGATGGTATTGGCTTGGCTGGAGTTGCTATTGCTGTTTACGGTATCGTTGATGGCAATTGTGATGATAAGCGGACAGAAGGCACTCTTCAGTACCGAATGAAGGACGGTGTCTGTCAAGTAGTTAATTGCATATCATTTAGAAAAATCTGTGAGCCAGTTTTACCAAAAGTATGATGTTAATTTTAAAAGGGTTCGTGCTACATGGACTCTTTTTACAATTTTTATTCTATCAATTTTTTTCGGATGCGATTCTAAAAAGGCTGAAATCCTTAGGGGATTTAATAATTCTACTGAGAAAGAAATTGAAATCGATACAATAGAAATATCTCCTTCCCAATCATCCCAAATCGGCTTTTTCCAGATGAATGAAGAGGCTGTTTTTTTCGTGGATCAAGCTTACGCAATAATTGAAGAGTTCAACTTGAAAGGGGAATCACAAGGAATTAAAAAACGAGAGCTTGATGGTCCTGAAGAACTTCAAGGAATATCTGAATTGATCCCTACTATGGAAGGTTTTATAATACGGCACAATTATGTCTTTTACCAATATGATTCCAATTGGGGTTTTGTAGGAAAATCAGTTCTTCAATTTTCATCAGATGTGAGTTATGATGAGCTCATGGATAATCCAAAAGGAGAGAATATTGGCATGTATGAGCCCCAAAATTACAACTCCAAAACGAGTGAATTGCCCGACGGAAATTTAGTGACTAAAATAGATGTAGAGCACCCCATATTCAATGCATTTATCTCTCGAGAATATTATCGTAATGGGAAAATTTTGGGTAAAATCAATCCTTTTACAGGTCAAGTTGTGGAAATTTTAGGTACCCGGCCTGCAAGTTTCGAAGCATTTCGCTTCGTTCCTTTTCATAACAAGATGGATTATTACTGGACTAAAGATGATTTGATATTTGTGACTCATGAGATAGATTCATTGATTTATATTTATGATATAGACTGGAATTTAAAAGAAACTTTCGGGACAGCTGGTATTGGTATGAATACAACTTATGCGGAATCACAAAGTTTGGATGTGGCATTTGAAAGCAAGTACTTCTATGATTCCAGAAAAAATGAGGGATTTTACAAAGACATCTTTGTAGATGAGAAGAATGGACTAGTATTCCGAACTTACCGTCAAGGGAGTAATAGACAAGATTTATTGGACGAAACAGATAACCCACTTCGAATACAAATTTTCAAAGAGGGAAAGCTCATAGGAGATTTTGCTACCCCTGGTAGATTCAGGATCTTAGGCAAAATCGGTGAAAAATATGTAGCTGATGGTTATTTTGACGAACAAAACGAAAAACAAGGTTTTTATTTGCTAACCATTAATTGAAATGAAATATGAGAAGTTTTATCTTATTGGGTCTTTTATTTTTTTCAATTAATGGATACTCCCAAAGTCTGATTAGTGGAAAAGTATCTAATTCTGAAAATGGAGACCCTGTTTCTTTTGTTAATATTATCATAACTGAGCTAGGTAAAGGCACGGTCAGTAACATAGACGGTGAGTTTAATTTTAGGCTTCCGGCTTCCGGTAAAGATGAAATGGAGGTTGTGTTCTCGCATATAGGTTTTGAATCGACATCATTCCAAGTAAGAGATTTGAAAAAGGCTCCCATTGAGGTGAAATTGATCCCAAGTGAGTATGACCTGGATCAGGCCATTGTGCTGGACTATCATCCTAAGAAAATCATGGAGCGTGCCCAAGAAAACTTGGTCCAAACCCAATATGGAAGTCCTCATGAAATAGAAGTGTTTTATAGGGAACTCATATGGGCAAATGACATCATCCAAGGTTTCACTAGGTCAAGAGGAGATATGCACTCAGAAGGATATCAAAAAAAACACTCCAAAAGACCAAATACAAGTGGGGATGTTTACAGTTTCTTGGCTTTCGATCAGATCCAAAAAACCAACTATGGCGTCATTACAAGATTTAATGAAATGCCTAGAGGAGCAATCAGCGATATGCTTTTCCCTTTCATGATATTCCAATTATGGGATTTTAATATCAACTGGTTTGATTATGAATTGCTAGGAGGCAAAAAAATCGGAGACCGTGAAGTTTTCGTCTTAGCTATAAAGGCAAAGAATAACGGAGTAAAAAATAGAGCAAATCGATGGGGGCATAGTTTATATGGATTGCTAGAAAGTGCTGTTTTTTATATTGATCAAGCTGATTATGGTATTCACATGATGGAGTTGCGACAAACTTACCCAGAAGACAAGATCATTAGTGAATCTTATGGCCAAGTTTTTCTTCAAGAAAGTCGAGATGTGGTCGTTAAATTCAAAAGGGATAAGAATGGGAAGTATTTCTTCACCTATGCAAATTATAGTAAATCATATGTTGATTATGGATATGAGGCTGAAGAAAGTCCTCTGACTAGAAATATAAAAGAGTATTCCGAAATCTATGCAGTTGATATTAGTCTCCAAGTGTTAACTAATGAAGAGCTTTCTGCAAAGTATCATGGTCCAGTTTCCGGAACCAACCCAAATCGAACATTTTATTTCCATCCTGACCTGTACAATGGATGGATTTTTATTTCAGGAAAGGCACGCTACAATTCTGATTTTTGGGCAGGTTACGATTATCCATCATATCCAGGTGAAGTGGAGCTTGAGTCTAAGCTTGCTAGTGTAAAACCTCTAGCTGGGCAGTTTTCCGAATTTCGAAACAATCAATTTTATCTTTTCCCTATACTTAGAAAGAGGAATGGTTTGAGAGAAAACTTTTGGGATAGAACTGGGCTTTTTCAAGTTCCAAAATCGGAGTATTGACAGGAAAAGAGACAAGTTACGGTCATTTAGCAGCATGTAGATATTTCCACTTCTACTTAACCCTAGGCAGCTTCAAGGTGATCAGATCAGATAATGCAGAACCTGTTCCCTTTGTGAATATTATTATCATAGCGCTTGGGAAAGGGACAGTGAGTAATATGAACGGTGATTTCAACTTTCAACTTCCTGCAAATGCACTAGACACTATGGAAGTGGTATTCTCGCACATAGGTTTTGAATCGACCACGTTTCAAGCAGGAGATCTATATAACTCTCCCATTGAGGTGAAGTTGATCCCGAGTGAGTATGAAATGGATCAGGCCATCGTGCTGGATTTTGATCCAAAGGTAATAATGGAGCGTGCGCAAGACAATCTTGTTGAAACCCAATATGGAAGTCCGCATGAAATAGATGTTTTTTACAGAGAGCTCATTTGGGGAAATGATACCATCCAAGGCCTGTCTCGGGCAAGAGGTTTTTTGCATTCGGAGGGCTATCAAGAAGGTCATTCTAAGGAGAAAACTACATATTGAGCAACTCTTCGATATGCGTCCTTATGCAATCGAGCAGCGTTTGAAACTTAGAAACCCTATATATGAAGAGACCGCAGCCTATGGTCATATGGGAAGACAAAATGAGGTGGTGGCCAAGACTTTCCTTTCCCCTTACCGAGATGAAATTGTATTGGAAGTGGAGCTCTTCACTTGGGAAAAACTGGATTACGTGGATCGAATCAAATCCATTTTTGGATTATAAAAATGAAAGCCTCCTGAAATCCAGGAGGCTTTTTTTGTCAAAGCACATACCGTACGCGATCGTTCTCTTCTGATCACACTTAAACTGCTGTTAGTTTAAGTCTAACTAGAAACTGGATAGAAAATTTTTATCACCCTTTGATGTTTAGTTTTTTTTCAGCTAATTGAATTTATGTCAACATGAGTTCATGGATAAATTTTTCTAATCTTTCACTTGGATAGTAATGAAAAAGAAAATCAAGAATATTGGAATGCTACTAGTTTGCTTAGCTCTATTGAGCCCAAACCTGACTGCTCAGGAAATTACAATATCCGAAGCTGCAGCGATTGTAAATTCTGGTATCAATGTGTACAAGGCTATTGATAGCAACTGCGATGGCCTACAATCAGCTGGTTCACTCAAAGTTTATAGAAATAATGCGTGTGGAGAAGGAGATTGTATCCCCTTCAAAAAAAGGTGTAATGGAGGTGTAAACTGCAAATGATTATCGATATGAAGGTTAATTTGATAAGAAACCCGGTGATCTGGGTTCCTTATTTTGTTTGTTTGTTCATTTTTTTTGGAGTTTGTACATCCTGTCAAAGTCCCCTAAAAAATGAACAGGTTTTTGTGGATAGTCGAGTTGAACTGTCCATCGACACTGTATTTGTTGAGCCATCCCAAACTTCTCAAATCGGTTCCTTCTATTTAAAAGGAGACGTACTTTTTTATGTTGATAATCCCTACGGAATAGTAGAGGAATTCACAGTCGAGGGTGAATCTCTTGGAATCCGCAAGCGGGAGCTTGATGGACCAGAGGAATTGCAAGGGATATCGGAGCTAATTCCGACAAATGCGGGTTTTATTATTCGGCACGGCTGGTCGTTTTACCAATATGATTCCAATTGGGAATTTATTGGAAAATCAATCTTTCAAGCTGCTTCCACAGTTAGTTATGATGAGATGATGGATAATCCTAAAGGAGAATACACGGAGATGTATGAATTGCTGCATTATAATCCAAAAACCGTGGAATTACCCGACGGTAACTTGGTGATTAAATTAGATGTGGAGCATCCGATTTTCAATGCTTTTATAAGCCGTGAGTACTATCGGGAGAGTCGGATTTTAGGGAAGGTGAATCCATTCAATGGTATGATGATAGAGATGCTCGGCACTCGACCGGATAGCTATGAGCAGTATGCTTACATTCCTTTTCACGTGATGATGGACTATCATTGGGCAGCGGATAACTCAATTTATGTTACCTATGAGGCGGATTCCACGATTTATGTCTATGACCCTTCGTGGAAATTGAAAGAGACATTTGGAGCCGCGGGGATTGGTATGAAAACAGGTTATGTAGAATCAAAAAGTTTGGATGTGGCATTTGAAAGCAAGTACTTCTATCATTCCAGAAAAAATGAGGGATTTTACAAAGACATCTTTGTAGATGAGGAGAATGGACTGGTATTCCGAACCTACCGTCAAGGGAGTGATAGACAAGATCTCTTAGATGAGACAGGTAATCCGATTCGAATGCAAGTTTTCCTTGAAGGAAAGCTCCTTGTGGATTTCAGCGTGCCGGGTAGATTCAGGATTTTGGGAAAAGTGGGTGATCGCTACGTAGCGGATGGATATTTTGATGAGCAAAATGAAAAGCAGGGTTTCTACCTTTTAAATTTTAATTAGAGCGTGAAGAAAATATTATTTTTTCTATCGATTTTCCTTTTTCCAGTTATTGGTTTTGCTCAAGGGCTAGTCGGTGGCAAGGTGATCCGATCAGATAATGCAGAACCTGTTCCCTTTGTGAATATTATTATCATAGCGCTTGGGAAAGGGACAGTGAGTAATATGAACGGTGATTTCAACTTTCAACTTCCTGCAAATGCACTAGACACTATGGAAGTGGTATTCTCGCACATAGGTTTTGAATCGACCACGTTTCAAGCAGGAGATCTATATAACTCTCCCATTGAGGTGAAGTTGATCCCGAGTGAGTATGAAATGGATCAGGCCATCGTGCTGGATTTTGATCCAAAGGTAATAATGGAGCGTGCGCAAGACAATCTTGTTGAAACCCAATATGGAAGTCCGCATGAAATAGATGTTTTTTACAGAGAGCTCATTTGGGGAAATGATACCATCCAAGGCCTGTCTCGGGCAAGAGGTTTTTTGCATTCGGAGGGCTATCAAGTAGGTCATTCTAAGGAGAAAACTGTATCTGGCAATTCTTTTAATCAATTATCATTTGATCAAATTCAAAAATCGGACTACGGAATTCTAACGTCCAACACTGGTCGACCAAGAGGTGCAGCAGCAGATGGGATTTTTACCTCCATTATTTTTAGGTTATGGAATTTCAACACAAAATGGTTTGATTATGAGCTGCTGGGTGGGAAAAAGATCGGAGATCGAGAGGTGTTTGTTTTGGCTATCAATGCTAAAAATTCTGGCGTGAAGCGAAGGTCCAACAAATGGGGCTTTAGTACCTATGGCTTATTAGAAAAGGCAGTATTTTATATTGATCAGGAAGACTATGGGATCCATATGATGGAGCTCTCCCAAAAATATTCTGGAAAAAAGCAGCGGTCGAAATATGTGGGACAAACCTACTCTGAGCAAAAACGAGAAGGAGTAGTCAAATATCAGCGCAATACAAATGGCGATTACGTGTTTACCTATTCCAACTACACAAATTATTATACTGATTATGGATTCTATACCGAAGTAGATCCCAAGCTATGGGAGGTGAAAGAATATGCCGAATTATTCGCTGTGGACTATCAATTTGTGAATTTGGACTCTGACCAACTTCGTGAAAAATATAAGATGGGCGTAAGTTTCACATCACCAAACCGATCGCTAGATCCACATGTTGACTGGCACAATGGCTGGATTTTCATTAAGGGGAAAGCACGCTACAATTCTGATTTTTGGAAGAATTACTCCTACCCAAGTTTTCCCGGAGAAAAAGTCATGGAAGAATACCTTTCTCAGAACGAGTCATTGGAGGCTCAGTTTTCAGAATTCAGTAATAACCAAATGTATCTTCTGCCAATACTTCGTAGGAGACATGGGTTAAGGGAATATTTCTGGGATAGAACTGGTCTATTTAAAAGTGCCACAGCATCTTATTGAAAAAAGCTAACCCAAGAAGATAAATTTCGTATGTTGAGTCGATTAATACGGTCACATGCCAAAAATCTTTCTTCTACTTTTGTTTTTCGGGACGCTAATTGAGCTAAAAGCGCAAGGCATAGTCACGTTTAAAGAAAACATTTTCAATAACAATCGCTTCAAAATTGATGGTCAAGAAGCCAAAGCTGACGAGGTAGCCCGATTGATGGCTAACTTTGAGTCCAGTCAGAAAAACTTCGTGGAAGGCCATAAGCAGATGCGAATCGGAAGTGGAATTCTGATCCTGGGAATCGGCGTACTCCTAGCAGGATTGATCAATTTTGGTGTTTCCAATGGAACTCTGGACGATGTGAATACCTATATTTTGATTACTTCATTAGGAGTGGGTACAGGAGTGATCGGGCGGGAAATTCGTAAAAAAGGAAAGAACCGGGTCGAAACCGGAGTAAGTGAATACAATTATCTTAAGAGTAGAGCGGATATAAATCGACTTAGCTTTCAAGTCTCTCCGGCAAAATTTGGTTTAAGATTTAACTTTTGAAAATGAAAAAGATCGGAATAATTCTTCTTTTAGTACTTGCGACAAGTGCTGCTTACTCCCAAGAAACCCCTTACCTCCAATTAACTATCAGAGATAATTTTCTGACTCAAAAAATCAATTTTCTGGAGGGGCCAAAAGTCTTATCCAAATTGGAAATACAACAACTGATGGCTTCGGTAGATCCTGAAACTCAAGATCTCTACCGACGAAGTATGAATCAAGGCAAACTCAATTCAGTGTTCGCAATCGGAGGGTTGGCAACCACGGTAGGAACTTTGGTATATGTTATTAGTCCGCAACGGCAGTCATCGACAGTAAGCAATCTAATCTGGCCATTGGTAATTACAAATACTGCCTTTGGTATTCTTTCAGGAGTATTCAAGCGAAATGCACGTAATCTAGCCCGTGAGGCAGTGGATAGTTATAATTTTGGGCGGACGGACGCACCGGTTTATTTCGAGGAGAATAGGGTCGATGTCCCACTTTTCAGCAAAGTCATCCGATTCTAAAGTTAGAAAGCTAAGGTTAGAAGTCTGAAAATCTCGATGACCTTTGAGGTCTTCATCCCAGACATTGATTTTTGTGCGAGATCCTTCAGACCTCGAAGGTCTTGTGGTCGAATCACGTAGTTTTGAAAGTCTACTCGCCTACCGTTAGGCATAGAAAGTTAAAATCAGAAGTCTGAAAAAAACCTTGATGCTCACGAGAGACCTAGAAAGCACGAAATTTAAGACTTCTCACTTTATACTTCTGACTTGCTAAAACATTTCTTCAATCAACTCGGTGTAAAACTCCTTCACATCTTTACCAATAGCCTTCACCTGCTGGGAAATTAAGCTTGTTTCGGTTTGGCCGGGTACGGTGTTGATTTCGATAAAGTAGAATTGCCCAGTCTCCCTGTGCAAGAAATAATCAATTCGGACAGCACCTTTACAATTTAGTTTCTCATAAACCTGTGTGGCGATTCGACCTACTCTAGCCACTTCCTCGGTACTCATTCTGCCCGGTGTGATCTCCTTCGTCATCCCGGCGATGTATTTTGATTCAAAATCAAAGAACTCCTTACTGCTTACGATCTCAGTAGAAGGTAACGCGGTGATTTCATCTTTTCCACGAAATACGCCAATCGAAAACTCTCTTCCTGATATAAACTCCTCGACGAGGACTTGAGTGTCTTCGGCAAAGGCTTTATCCAAAGCTTCTGGTAATTCTTCCCATGTTTTTACTTTGCTCATCCCGATGGAGCTACCGCCATTATTCGGTTTGATGAAAAGCGGTAAGGTTAGTTCTAACTCGATTCGGGAAATATTTGCAGTAGAGTTTTTAAAAAATTGGATGGACTTTGCCGTATTAAGCTCAGGAATACCACTGACAATAGCCTTAGTATAGCCTTTATTCATGGTAATTGCCGAGCTGAGTTGGTCGCAAGTCGTGTATGGCAAGCCAATCATATCGAAGTAGCCGGCGAGCTTTCCATCTTCACCGGGTGAACCGTGGAGGATATTAAAAATACCATCGAACCGGATTTTTTCACGGTTGATCGTAAGGCTAAAATCGTTGAGATCCACCATCACTTTCTCTCCAGTCTCGGTGATATGATGCCAATTTCTTGGGTAAATCAGGATTTTGTACACGTCGTACCGTTCTCTATCGATGGTTTTTTCGACTACGGCCGCACTTTTAAGTGAGATTACAGATTCTCCGGTGTAGCCACCAGTTACAAGGGCAATTCTTTTCTTCATATAGGGAGTCAATGAGTATGCGAATTAGCTTATTTTTTGCGGAAAGGGGAAAGAAAATCCTAAGATCTTGACCTTCTATCCTTATGGATTTTCAAAGACTTAAGCGCTTGCTTATATTCGTGACACTTATTTAGCTATGTACCCAAATTTTAGAAATATGATTAAAAGTATGAAATCGACCCTTTTTGCACTCATCCTTTTGACTTTTGTAGGATCATCGCTATCCGCTCAGGGGCTCAAAAAAGTAACCATGGAGGATGTGTTTAAGAAAAATACCTTTTTCCAACAAACCGTCCAAGGCATCAATTGGATGAAAGATGGGCAATATTATTCCACCCAGATCAATCAGATAGGCTATCCTATGGTGCTGAAGAAGAATCTCACTACAGGCGAGCAGGCTGGGATCTTACTTGATGGGAAAGTCTTGGGATTGAATTTCAGTAGTTATTCTTTCAATACGGACGAGACCAAAGCCCTGGTCGCTACCGATGTGGAATCAATCTATCGACGCTCTTCCAAAGGGATTTTCTACCTGGTAGATATGGCCACTGGCCAAAAGCAGCAATTGATGAAGGGAGAGAAAATCTCCTATGCTACGCTCTCCCCAGATAATGACAAAGTGGCTTTTGTGAAAGACAACAACCTGTATATGGTGGAATTGGCCGCTAATAAATTGACGCAAATCACTAAAGATGGGGAGTATAATAAAATCATCAATGGTGCTGCGGACTGGGTTTATGAGGAAGAGTTCTCCATGGCTCAGGCTTTCAAATGGTCTCCTGATGGAAAGAAGATCGCATTTATCAGATTTGATGAGTCGGAAGTGCCTGAATTTAATATCCAGCTTTGGGGATCACTTTATCCAAAGAATTACAAATTCAAATACCCAAAAGCTGGAGAAAAGAATTCCGATGTGAGCATTCATGTGTACGATCTGTCTTCTTCCAAAATTCAAAAAATCGATGCTGGAAACGAAACAGATATTTATCTGCCAAGAATGTATTGGACTAAAGACGCAAATCAACTGGCTTTCATTCGCCTGAATCGTCTTCAAAATCAGATGGATTTATTCCATGCCAATGCGACAAGTGGGGAAAGTAAATTGGTAATTTCTGAAAGTTCAAAGACCTATGTAGATTTAGATTACAATGATGATTTGCAGTATTTGAATGACGGAAAAACTTTTATTCGTACTTCGGAGCAAGACGGCTACAAGCACATTTATCATCACAATCTGGATGGGAGTCTGATTCGTCAGATTACCACTGGGAATTGGGAGGTCACGTCCATGGTCGGCATAGATGAAAAGGCAAAGAAAATCTATTTTATCTCCTCAGAAGTTTCCCCGATGGAGCGCAATTTCTACGTGATTGGATTGGATGGAAAAAGCAAAAAATCGCTCACTCCTGCCAGGGGAACTCATACGATCAATATGAGTCCGGATCATCGATTTTATATGGATTATTATTCCACCACTACTAAGCCGGTTACTATCACGCTGAATGAGGCAAGTGGAAAAGAAGTCAAGGTGCTAGAGGATAATGCAGCTTTGAATACCACACTGGCAGGATTTAATTTGGGAGAAAAGGAGTTCTTTACTTTCCCTACAGTCGATGGAACTTCGCTGAATGGCTACCTGATCAAGCCGAAGGACTTTGATCCAAACAAGAAATATCCAGTGCTGATGTACGTCTATGGTGGTCCGGGATCACAAAATGTGACGAATTCTTGGGCAGGGGTACGTGACTTTTGGTACCAGGTTTTGGTAGCAGAAGGTATGATTGTAGCCTGTATTGATAATCGTGGAACCGGAGCACGAGGTCGAGACTTCAAGCATGCTACTTATGCAAATCTTGGAGCTTTGGAAACAGTCGATCAGATTGAAGGAGGGAAATACTTGGCCAAACTCCCATTTATCGATCCTGCGCGAGTGGGAATTTGGGGTTGGTCCTACGGGGGATATATGTCCTCGCTGGTACTGATGAAAGGAAATGATGTCTTCAAAACAGCGATAGCCGTAGCTCCGGTGACGACTTGGAGATATTACGATACGATTTATACTGAGCGCTATTTACAGACTCCTCAGCTAAATCCTTCTGGATACGATGACAATAGCCCGATCATGCATGTGAATAAACTGCGGGGAAATTTCCTGCTGATCCATGGTACAGGAGATGATAATGTGCATTTTCAAAACTCTGTAGATCTGGTCGATGCGTTGATCACGGCAGATAAGCAATTTGAAACCTTCTATTATCCCAACAGAAAACATGGAATCTCTGGAGGAAATACTACTTGGCATCTGTATTCAATGATGACGGATTTCTTGAAGAGAAAGCTTTAAAAGAAAAAAAGGGAACAAGTTTTAATTTGGTCCCTTTTTTTTAATCAATTCGTATCTGATCCAGGTAAAACTTCATGCGTGTATGATCCCTCGGTAAAAAGTCAATCTTATCGATTTTATCCAGTTTGTGGTTGTAAAACACCTCAACATATTCGTTTTCCAGTAAGTAGAGATTGACCTTATGGCGGTAATAGCGAATCCCCACCACGAAAGTACCCTCCGTGTAGAGGGTGTTTATTTTTTTGTGGAAGGGGAGATCTGCAAATTCTTCTTTACTCATAATCATCAAGGGTGATACAAGGTTAATGAAATTTCAACCTTTTTGGATAAAAAAGTTGAAAACTTGATTGCGGTGAATTATACTTGAGCTTTGATTAACCTATATGCTTCAACAAAGATTCCAAGTAGTCACATTTCTATTTTTGGTACTATTGATTTTTAACTTTTCCTGTACCTCTAAAAAGAAGTTGGTAAGTAAGCCCTTGAATCAAGTAATCTCAACAGCCAAAAGTTATACTGGTACTCCTTATAAATACGGAGGAACTACTCGATCAGGAATAGATTGCTCTGCTTTGATTTATCATTCTTTTTATTCGATTGGGATTGCTATGCCACGCACTTCAGCATCACAAAGCGAGCAAGGAAAAAGTATTAAAAAGAATCAAATTAAGCCAGGTGATCTGCTTTTTTTTGCGACCGGAAGAAAGCGGAAACAAGTCACCCACTCAGGGATAGTGACACAGGCTTCCAAATCTGATATTCGATTTATTCATTCTTCCACTTCGCTCGGGGTATCTGAAGATTACTTGAGCAATAACTATTGGGCGAAAGCATTTTTGTTTGCCCGAAGAGTCCTGGACTAAAAAAGAAGGCCGAAGCCTTCTTTTATACTAATCCTCTTATCTCTATGCGTTGAAAATTTCAAAATTTCTGCGTTCCATCAGGCTGTAAAATATACCTGAAGGTGTAGTGCGCACTGGGAGTGGTGAAAGGATCAATACTTGCCACTGGAGGGTTCCCTTTGTAATAGCTGAGAATCTCGATTTTGGTATAGTTTCCAGCGCTTGTTTTCACCAAAACCACACGGCCAGGGATTGGGGTAATGGTATTTGTGGAAGAATTATAATTGTACCAACCATTGCCGCCTCCTGTAGGGATTGCAAACTCAGACTCAGTGTCCTGTGCAAAAGTGGCTGAGGCTGGGATTTCAATGATTTGGTCAAATATTCCGGTCACAATGGCGGCACTTGCACCCTTACCACTATTCACCCGAACAGTCGTTCCTTTGAAAGCCAGATCCCAATCGTCACTTTCGGAGACAATTTGATTTTGCTCAAGGCTGAAATATTGAAAAGGACGAGTTTCAATCACTTGGCCGGTCGCGCGGTCAATTACGTCATTCGGTGCAGCCAGATCTGCAACAAGGGTAGCTTCCAAAACTACAATTGGTTCTGTTTCCTTATCGTCATTACAAGAGAATAGTGCTATCGCAATGGCAGGGATTATGAAAGTTTTTAGAATAGTTTTCATTGGTTTTTTAGAATTTTAATTGAATTTTATTTGTTGAAAAGGGGTACTTGAATTCCGGCAAAAAGTATTCTTCCGGGGTTATTGGGTTGATTAGGGGTAGATGTATTTAAGAGATTGGTACCGCCTACCTCCAGAAATATTCCATTGTCGAATTGCTTGGATGCTGTGAAGTTCATACTCATCCAGCCTTTGGCGTATTCGGAGTCATCGTCGAGAATCAGGTTTCCATTGAGGTCGCCAAAGCCAAATCTCCCTCTGTAGATTCCTCTCAGGGAAAAGTTGATACCCGTGAGATATTCTTGGTAGCTGATTTTTAGATTTCCACTGTGGCGACTTCGGTTGAAGAGTCCCCCGTAGTCAGATCGATTGACTAGGGAAGTGATGTTTTGCTCATTTCTTTTGAATACTTGTCCGCCATCGATTTGATCCAATGCGTCCAGATCACGGGTGTCCAAAAATGCATAACCGGCGTTGAAGCGGATATTTTCCCGGAAAGTATAGCCTAGGTCTACTTCTACCCCCTGTGTGATCACGGATTGAATATTGAAATAGGAGAATACATTTTGACCTGAAGTCAGACGGGCTATTGGTGCAGTTTCGATGAGATTTTCGATCTGATTTCGGAAGGCATTCACTTGAATCTTCAGTCTAGGATCTGGATTCCAGCGAAAACCACCGTTTATTGCCCAAGAGGTTTCAGCTTTCAGCGCTCCCAGAGACTCGGGTCGGATTAATACTTGAGAAATCAAGCCTTGCGATTGCAGATTTGCTATCCCTTCTTCGGCGAGCAATGACCCGAATACATAATATCCAGCAGCTGCATTATTAAAGTTGAGCAGTAGCTGCCTGAAATCCGGTGCTTTGAAGCCCGAACCGATAGATGCTTGAGCAGAAAAAGCTTTGGAAAATTTGTATTGAGCAGAGATCTTTGGACTGATTCGGCCTCCGTATTCGGAATGTAGATCTGCGCGCAAACCGCTGATTATATTCACTTTTTTGCTCGGATTCCACTGATGCTGTAGAAAAAGATAACCTGCATCGAATCTGTTTTTTCCTTTATATCTCGTTGCTTCGACTGTTTCGGTGATTTGCCCCAAACCCAAAGTGAATAAGTTCTTTTCATTTGCTTGATAATCAGTCTGAAGCTCTGTACGGTGATAGAACTGATTAAAATCCTGGGAGTCAAAACTTTCGCCATTATTTTCGTAGCGCGAATCGGCAAGTGTAGCGTACCAAGAACTCATTCCTCGGAGAGAGAAAAGCCAATTCTCATTTGGTTTGAAACGCAGCGTAGGGTTGAAATTCCAGTCTCTAAGAGAGTTTTCCGTAACTATCTGGCTTGATTCAGGGCTACTGGAATTTACCTCCATTTCTGCCCTTGCACTTTCGAGATAACCTCGACCAAAAAGACTTAATTCAAATTTGTCGGATAACTGACCACGAACCTTCATCTGAGCAGTCTGTCCTTGATAGGGATTCTGAGTCTGGCCAACTATGTCGGGTGTCAGATCAAAACCATCCGTCTGGAAATAATCATAGAGCACGTCCACTTGCCAATCTTTCTGCTGGATGCCAAGCTCCACAAAGGGATTCCAACTGTTGAAGGTTCGTGATCGGAAACCAAGATTTGCCGTTTTGGGTTGACTCCCGGATTTGGTGATGATATTGATCACACCAGCCATAGCTTCGCTTCCGTAGATCGCACTGGATGGGCCTCGGAGGATTTCGATCCGTTCAATGTTGGATACAGAGATTCTATCCAGATTGAACGTACCGGCAGTTCTCCCAATGAGCGGCTCCCCATCTAAAAGAATGAGAATATATTCTGAATCCAGACCTTGCATCTGCAATCCAGCGCCATGGTCTGAGGAGACCTGAAGGCCTGTCTGTTCTCGAAGTACTTCAGAGAGCCTTATACCACCTGTTTGCCGGATTTTCTCTTGGCTGAGCACAGTCACTGGCATGGGTAAGTCTGCTATACTTCGATCTGTTCGTGTTGCAGAGACTACCACTTCTTCTAATGATGACTCTTTCTCCTCGAGTATAATTTGATTTTGATTGTGACATTCTTTCCCAGAAAGGACTTTAGTCTCATACCCCAAGGCAAAGATCAATACTTGATCCTCGGCTAAGATGGTGGACAGATCAATTTCTCCTTCGGCATTCACCGGGATGGGCTTTTTATTTCCGATCTGTACTAATGCGTATGATATTGGTTCGCCAGCCTTATCTAAAATTCGGATCGGCTGCTCAGCATGCAGACTCATCCCACCGAGTACAAAAGCAGCTAGGAGCAAGATTTTAATCAGATTCATTCTAAACATGGTGTCAAAAATTTCTCAAGAGGGGTGATTCTTACTATTTTCAATGGTTTAGGGATTCTAATAGCGCTTTCCACTCTGGTTTTTGAGGAATTCCAGGCTTTCGTAAGCCGAAGAATTGAGCGATCATTTCTCCTTTCGCATCGAAGAGCTCTAAGGCTGACACCAAGCC
>Ga0335398_10005744_pt1 | contig 16117 bp, 22 predicted proteins | sample BON03_FD_205742 | JGI IMG/M metagenome (GOLD analysis project Ga0335398, IMG submission 205742) | Freshwater microbial communities from Lake Bonney liftoff mats and glacier meltwater in Antarctica - BON-03 (spades assembly) (version 2) | ecosystem: Environmental > Aquatic > Freshwater > Ice >... | reverse complement strand
AAACAACCTTCACAATCATCAACATAGACTTTCTCGTCGAATTGAGAAAGTCATCACTCTGATTAGAGTTGAACACTAAAATCATATGACTGATCGAGACTGTATTTTTTGGTAGTCGTGTCACAATATTGCTCACATTGAAATTTTTTGATTGGGTATATTAGTATACTCAAATCTAAACAGATAAGTTATAATATGCCGATCGATGTTCACACATAGAACAAACATGAGTTTTATACTTGCAAGCAAACAGAAGACAAAGAACCCCAAAACACCCACTCCATGCACGGCCATACCAATGATTTAGAGGTGGAGTGGAACACTGGGATTTGTGGGTGCATTTCATGCGACCGTCCATCGGTCTGTTTTATGGCATCTGTGTGTCCATGTCTTCTGTTTGGGGCGATTCATCATGCACTGCAACATGGAGACATTGCTGATAACAAAACAAACTCAAACGCTTGCTGCAATGGAGCAGCTTGCGAATTTTGCTTACTGGACTACCACATATCAGCAGTAATACTTTTGTGTTTTGCTTATTTTACTGGATGTTGGGCTCCGATACCATCCTTGACTTGCCTTACGCACAATGTAACCCGAAGAGAAATTCGGAATCGAAATCAGCAAGGTCAACTAAAGGGAAGTTGTGTCTCTGATGTCCTCTTGACGTTTTTTTGCACTTGTTGTGTCTTGGTGCAAGAGCATACGCAGGTTTTCCCGGATTCGGCGTAACATGCACTATTCACTACACACAAATAAACTGCAGTTTCACAATAAGATAAACACAAGTATAGAGCATGTCATAAATTCGTGAATAATTTAAACATAACGTAAGATGGCATACAAAAAACGGTTCCTCGAAATCATTCGAACTACCTCACATATAAACTCCACAGACTATTACCATGGAAAACATATATAAGAGACACTGACAATAAAAACTCAATGGAGCGGCTGTCGCGTGCACATGCATGCACATCCAGAGACACATTATCATGTATGAACCAACAACTCGACAATGAATCCCGTAGAAATGCATTTTTAAACGAAGCCACTTTCGAGAAGGAGTGGCTTGAGTTTGAAAGCAAAAACGGAATTTATGAAGAATTCATTCGCAAGAAACATATAATTGACCGAGCTGTCAAGACCCAGGGCATGCATATCAATGTAAACACATTGATGGTTCTGATTGACAATGTCACGTTGAAAAACATGCGCTGTGCTGTGTGGTGTATGATTGTGTGCTGCATGCTACGAGAACTTCTGGACATGCTGCCTTGTTCAGAGGATGAGTCTGCTGAACAAGAGATGACACGTCTGATCGAACAAAAACTAGAGTTGTACGACAAAAACCACCTCCATGAGATAGCTAGCCTGACCATTTATGATATTGACATTCAAGTGGAGGGGATTTCCAGAAAAATACAAGATATTAACAATAGTCTCCAATACAGAAATCATCAACGCACATTACACTTTGAAGTACTTGCAAAAGTTTATGTGTTTATCCAATCAATAGAGTACATGACAACATTGAAAATACCATAATTTGGCCAATATTAGCATTCAGTTGACATAATATCTTCAAGATCAATCCGTATCAACATACAACTATATTGTATATGTCACGCGCCAGTGATGTCTTCGGGCGATTTTGTCATCTGTTTTATTGAAATCATACTTGACAATGTTTTCAGTGGTCATGTTGAACCGGAAAAAATCCAACCAGATTTCATTGTCTTCTGTCGATCTTGTTTGTGGGTCGGTGATTGTGAACGTGCATGTGTTGAGTTTTTCGTATAGAGATGCTTGTATATTGACTCCTTTAATAATGGCAAACGAATAGTCTGTAACTGTCCGTGTGGTGCAATCGACAGACTGAATGAATATAAAACGATCCATACCAACTGTATTTCTATCAACGTGTGTGATATTTCGCTTCTTGTTTCGTTTAGTGAAACATGGCGGGCATGTAAACACGGGTGATACGATGGAGTGCATGATCTTGTTTCTGGTGGGTATAAGCGGATTCCATTTGATAAAGAGTCTACGTAAACATCCAACGTCAATATGTGATGTCATGCTTCTCGACTTCAACAATCCAAACAGATTCATGCTATGATTGTCGTACTGTAGCATGTGTGTATTTATATATATGTTTTGTTCTTTCCACAGTATCACCCGCTACCAGAAAATCCCCAAATTGTTTATTGTACGTGTTTTGTGTATTTTGTATTCCTGTACGAAAATGTATATATGGCATTTTTTGCTTGTCATGCGAGAGACATAGCCATGATCAACTTTATTGACAAAATCCTTTCGCGGGTCCCGTCTGCAAAGAAATGTGGAAATTCCGAGAAATCAATTCTGTACCGCACCATCAACTCAAACATTATTTCGTTGCTCTGTGATACCAAAGGCGTGCCTGACAGCTCACTTCATACCAGCACAACGATTGTGATGCTCAGCGAAAACATCGAAGGCATCGTGCATGATTTTTTATGGATGTGTCGATGTTGTTCTTCCGCAATCGACATCGTGGATACTTTCAACGCAATGCACGTTACTGGAATACTGGCTTCGAAATGCTCCTACGTACTCTCGCTATACGACCCAGACTATCACATGGAACAAACCACAATTCATAGCATATTTCCTGACGAAAAAACAATTCATGTTTCACAGAAATGCATCTTGACTCTCACGTACTCAGAGTTGGTTTACGTATTGACCAATGTACAAGCGTATTGGAATGTCCTGGTAAAGCTTGACACTACAAAAGCATGTTCCCTGTTAGTCTTGTGCATGACCCGATTTGGATACCTGTGCTCGCATCAACTCCCGGAAAAAATTCTGGACGACCTGCAAGAACGAGAAGACATTGGTACAAACACCCGCTTGTTCGTGGCATCAAAGCTGTGCTGTCGCCATTTCATAAAGACTTTTGTGTGCATGGGGAGGGATATATCAATCTACCACAACAGCGACTTGTTGACACATAAAATCATGTCACCGCATCAGACCCTGACATTTGTCGTGGATCTGATTACAATTGCAAGCACCAAACTGCCAGCTCACATCCACCCTGCAATCGAGTCTTGCTTTGCTAAGATACAGAAAAATAAGTATATTTCGAAAAAAAAGAGAATACGGAGGAGCTGTGTGATCTTATCAAGACGACTCCGCTGCGATTGTGGGACTTTCTTGTCCAAAGACTCGGTGAATGCAGCATGGGACAGCCCCCCAGAAAAATCTCAGACAACTTGAAACAACTTTTGCTCGATGCCATTGTTGCAATCTCTCCGGAATACAACAACGTGGACAACAATATAGTGACAGATTCATGTATCAACATTCTCAAAACAGCGCTCGAGTTCTTTTACATTGTGCCCTCGGCTGACAAATTTCGTGAAATCAATCTCATGCAAGAAGTCTGTCCGGGACAACGTTTGAACTATGCCCACGACTTTGTGCATTTCGATACCGGGCAGATGTCACAAGTGGTCTATCTGCACAATATCCAGTTCAAGGCGAAGCCTGCTCTGTCCACTATTGCAGATTGGGATCAAACAGAGGTCGCAGGACCTATTGCCGCCTTTTTGCAGCTGGTCCCAGACCTTCAAATTTGGTACAGTGATTCAGACGATCCCATTGGAATCCTCTCCGACCTCCATCAAATCACAAGACCAGATGTTTCAAAACAAACCAATCAAAACATCGACAACAGAACAGTCACCGTTGCACGACAATTTAACAAACAATGGTCAATTGTTGTCAACAAAATAGATGCCTTCTTGGTGGACAGATACAACAACAAGACATATAGAACCTCTTACACTGCAACAAATCACCACCGTATTTTCAGCCTTCTTGTGCTGTACTTGCGCAAAAACGGACTAGTCCAGGGAATATGCACACTTGCCATAAACGCTCTCAAGATCAACAACTAATAAACTATTCCATCGTCTCCTGCTCTGAGAATCTGTAACTCGTCGATTGGCTTGTCTTCTTCAAAGTCCAAATGTAACACACTCTCTATGTAGTCAAAGACTATGTTACAGAACAATAGAAAATGGAATACACCTACTATGTACATCCAAAAATCCATGTGAGAGCCAAGATGTATGCTTCCTCACTTTTAAACACGATGCCAGTCGAAAGATATTTTATTTCAAACATGGACATAAATAGAACGCTTCACATCAAAAATCAGATCATGTCCAGAAATCTTGACTCCGCTACGTCTGTCATAACAAAAAATACGCTTGTGTGTCTATACATCACACATCAAAAAACTTGACGTTTTCGGATTTTCATGAACCTATATACTCTTCTGGGATTATTTGTAGGATTTATGTATATAAGTAAAAGCAATGATTTTTGTAATTATGATTTCATATACAGACTGCGAACACATAGAATACAATTCAAAATTGATTGAGAAATTGAAATTATTCGATATCAATCAATCAGAAGCTTTGTGCGAACTGTTGGGAATACAGCGGAATCTTTTGAATAAGGTTGAAGAACCCTGTCGTAATGGTTGTCCTCTTCAAGATGTAGACAAATCCCGTTTTTATAGTGATCATTCTACTCTTCCCAAACCAACAATACGATCGAAATTCTAAAATAAATCAGTTTTGAAATCCATTTGGCCATCCCACTCAAAGACTCTTTGTCTTACAGAAGCATCTGTGCACTCTAGACACATACATGAAAATACAATTTTATGTTCATAGTCTGCTCTCTTGTTATGTAGTGAAATCGCGTTTCAACCTGAAACATGTTTTAAATTTTTGTTTGAAATCGAATAAATGTTCGATTCCGCACACTCGGGAAATTAAATCTATGTTTTTTATGTGGAATTTAGTCTATTCACTCAGTATCTACTTTTCATGCATATGTGATATGCAATGAAATGACGGTGCACGAGAGAAGGACTGGTATCCTCAAAAAGTTCCCAGTTCAAGTCCCGTCGAATGTACATGCGGATTTCGACCTTGTTATTACACGTATTTTCTTTTGCTAGAATCTGTCTGCGTAGTTCTGAAGCGTCGACCACATCGTCGAAAACATGATACCATTTACTATCAACAGACCGTCCACATATCTTAAATCTTGGATTGGATCGGGTTTTGTACAAGTCGTGTTTCTGCATTGTTAACACAGGCATGTTTTTTAGTGTCACGAGCTCCTCGCATATATACCATGATGCCAAAGTCGCAAGCCTCGTTCGCGTTGTGAGTGGAAACCGTGTTTTAATCAAAACAAATACAGTCCGTTTCTTCTAAAAATTTCCTACGCTATCGCTGTTTGGAAAAAGTTTTATTTTCTTGGTAGAGTCCTCGAAAAGCACAGAGTTCCTCTGAAACTTTCAGGTCTTTTCCGTCATTCGGGACTCGAAAAATGCGTTCTTAAGTGAGCTAGCCCTCGACTTCTTCTTCTCGTCCGTTGCCATTTCTTGAACACTCAGGCCAACCAGAAACGTCACTGAAATATCGCCTGCAACAAGTGCAGAATGGAGAACCGTGTTTTTTTGGGGGTGGATGTTATTTCGAATACTCGTCGCTTTGTTGATGTAAGCTTCCGGCGATTTGAAAAATTGATTGTAAATCTCATTCTCAATGGCGAGAGATAACCGGAATTCAAAGTTCTTGCCAAGGAATATCTGGTCCTTTTCACGTTGCTCTTTCTGCACAATGCAGACAAGTTCTTTGTTGGCGATAGACATAGTGGAATGCCCTGAAGATTCTCAAAAACACACTTGCTTCAATAATAAACTCATTCCTATTTTTAGATGACCGACGATAAATAGAATTGGAGCGCTATGTAAGTTGCACGTGTAAAGATTGTTTCTCAAGAAGTACGAGCATGACCACACTTGCTGAACGAAGACTTGCGCGAGATGTCAAGGTCGCGCAGACCATTCGTGAGAAACCAATGTACCTTGCGCTTCAAAACGAAGTGGACCATGCAAATAATCTAATATACGAGGACGAGACAGATTCAAGACAGGAGTTGTTGACTGTTGCCGCACCGTACTTTACAAGTCTTTTGATTATGTTTACCAACGCCAAGGAATACAACATTGTTGTTGCAAAGTATCCGTTGTGGGTGGAAAACGTGTTTACACGCAACACAATCAAAACAAATCTGGTTTACATGGAATATATGACGGCCGAGCACATCTGGTCAACCAACCAATATGATAACCCGTACTTCAATTTTTTTTGCGACAAACTGCATCTTGATTTCAGCAAAATCCTGATTGCATGTGAGATCATGCCAGCTGATGTCGAAACACTTAAATCGATTGTACAGACTGTGTCAATCGAAAACCAGCACAACATATCTGAGATCGGATTCAAGTTTGGCTGCACCATGGATGACGATGGCTCAGACGAGGTGTATTGAACACTGTCAACACTTCACAGATAATGGATGTCGACGACACAGTGAGAGTTTAAGTTATAATTTTATTGAAAACAATGATTACAAAGATTTGTGATTGTTTCAAAAAGTGCCAAGATTTCCAGAGACTCCATAGGAAAAGGCGAATCATCGAAAATACCCATGCGATTGGTAAAAATTCAACTGTACTTGGTAATTTTCAACAGTTTTTTTTGAATCAATATAACTAGGATCATTTAACAATCTCATGACAAGAGTCTCACATTGTTCCACTTTCTGAGGGGACTCGCGTTGCTTCTCGTACAGTTTTTGTTTATGTTCATTGATTTCTTGTATTGTCATGGGTATAATAAAGTAACTTCATGCTTCGACATCAATCTGGGCAAATTTTAGTGTGCGTTTTGCAACAGCAAGCTTTTCCAGAGCAATTGTAACGTATGCCACTTTTTCTTGCAATTTTTCGAGTGCAGGTTTGTACGCAGAATAGAATTTTCTTGATTCCGACAATAGTCTTAATTGCCTATCAAGGGTTTCGTGAAGTGACATTTAGCATGTGGTATTTTCCCTGTTTATATACATGTTCACACCTATTGCATGAATATTTTCCTACATCTCTGAAAATGAAAATATTCATATAAATTTGTCAATATTCGTTTTGTATATAAATTCAAATAATCTCTTCGGTTACCGTATGCAACTCATACCATTCACCTTCATCCCGATCTTCTGTATTTTTTGCAGAGACAACCGCGAATAGAGGTTGTGTTAAATGTCCCAATTACTCGAACCTCGAAATTTCAGAGTGTCTTCTGTCAAACCAAACAGTACCGGACTAGCACTCATGATTCTGTTCTCGACCTATCCATGTGGAGATTGGATAATTCGTCACAATTTTTTTTTATATAAATACAAACAATCTTCTCTCTTACTCTATGCTACGCACACCACTGGTACCACAAAAGGAGACCACGCAAGAATCAGCGAAAGGTTTAGGTTGCACTGCGATTGTCGTTTTATTAGTATTGTTCGGGGTTACGATTGGAGCTTTCATATATTTTACGCTACCCTCGAGAGATCCAGTCGATTTAGGTGTGCAGACACTTGAGATGCAACAGGCAAATTTTTGTGCTAGTCGATGTTGTTATCCTCGGTCACAACCTCCAACAGGAAAAACAAATGTACTACAAACTGGGGCTCTTGTTGTGGAGATGGTCGGTAACAAAGAGTGTGTCAAATGTCCCGACTACAAGAACCTCAAAATGTCAGAGTGTCCTAGTACAAACCAAACCGTAACGCAATAGGACTTATGTTTCCAACAAAACTATTCAACATGAACAAAATATCGAGCTCGACATGTTGAGATTGCATAAGTTCTTGACATCTTGAGTAAATTCGGCCACCTCTTTTTTTTAAAATTATTCTATTTTTCGATTCGAGTGTGGTTCTAAAAATAGCCGCTTCTATAAATGCCAGGTTTCGTGATACAAACAAACACAAGCAATCAATCATGCGCGACGACATGACTGCAGAAGAACGAATCTTGTACTATGTACGCACTCTCGATGCGGAATCTTTGGAACGTGTTTTGTGGAAGATTACTCCCGGGACGTTGGAACTGAAGAACATCACAACAAGTGACAGGACCCCATGTAACCTGTCGAATATCAACAAGGGTATGCCGTTTGAAAAGTTGGCTCATGGATGGTGGGTCGACAATGGGTGCTTTCAGATTTTGCGAGGATACAAAATGCACCCCAGGATTCAAAGCATTGGTTCACTTTTGCATGTGTTGACCAGTCTGTATTACGAAATCAGGCTGAGTGCTTTTCATGTGCCACTCATTGAAAACTATAAGAAAATGTTCAAACACCTACTGGATCATGGAGCCGACCCCAATCACCAGCTGATGCATCCGTGGGTCGAAAAAGATTACTTTGAGAAGATATGCTCAGATGTCACTGGACAAACGCCTTGGCATTTTGCTGTTGCGCAGTTTGATATTGAGGGTGTAAAAATCTTACTTGCAAACAGTGCAGATCCCACTCTTGAACATGAGGGCTGCAAGTCTGTAGTTCAAATGGTGGAAGATCAGAAGAAAAACCTCGACAAAGACATCCATCCGTATTGTGGCTATCATGGCGACACTAAATTTTACACGCAGGATACTACCATCATGTACGACCTTGTCATGGAATTCAAGAAGAACGTCAATTGATAGAGTTTAGTGAAGACTTGCTTTTGCCTCGAAAAGTTACAGACTGTTCTTAATAGATTTTGTAATAAACAGTTAAATGCAGTTATTATCACCCGAGTCGAGCCAAGATAATAAATCAAAAATATATTTTGGCACTGATTTTCCTAAAAAATGCACAAAGCAAAAATTGTTCTACTGATTTGCAAAAATACATTGCATGAACATCAACATTACGCAACATACAGCATATATATATTTTTCTAGTGATTTACACAAAGCCAGATGCTTGGCCCAGTGCATGTAAAAAAATAAACATCTCAAAAACAGATCTATTGATTTACACAAATATGTTTCATCAACACTAAAATGACGCAACACAAATCATATTTTGTTCTAATCATACATGTCAAACTATACACTTGATTTTTTTGTGTGTCTCAAAACAATTCTCATCTGAGCTGTGCCAGGTCTCGAGCCAAGATGATAAATCCAAAAATATATTTTGACACTGCGTTTTCTGAAACAACACAAACTACAATGTGATATAGTGATTTTACAAAAATACATTGCATGAACAACAATGTAACAAAATAAAAAACACATTTTGTTTTAGTGATTTGTGTCAACTTATACACTGACCATATAAGTACGCAGTGGCAGCCTGCCTCGATGATCTCGTTCATAGACGATATCAAAACAAATCTTGTTCCATTTCTTGATCTCGAGGGAAGCAGGCTACTACACAGCGTTACACGTGGCGGTGATGATTTCGTGTCTGTAGTCGATTATATCTCAAACGCACACATTCACAGTATCAATGCAGAAGAAGAAACTCTGCTACACCGCGCTGTGAAAAATGGGATTGGGCAACGTGATGCACAAAAGATCGTTGAAAGAAATCCCCAAAGTGTCAAGCAGGTGGATCATTGTGGAAACACAGCACTTCATCAGGCAGTCATGTTCTATGCAAGAAATGAGACCCTGGCGTATTTGATAAAAGCAAATCCCGAGAGTGTCAACACAGGGAACAATGAAGGATTCTCGCCGCTGCACCTCATTGTTCGTGCGCATTTGTATCATATGCAATTCGAGCGCAAATTAAATATATCGTCTCTTCCTGTTTTCAGGCGACAGGTCAGCACAGATTCGTGCTTTCGTCAAAACACAATCACAAAATTAGACTCATTTCTCCAATGTCGTCCGGACAACTACAAGAAAGGATTGACTGTGTGGTTTTCTATGTATGACACACTGCAATTCATACTAGACTATCATCCTCTCTCCTTCAGCACTCGCGACAAGAATGGAAACACAGTGTTGCATTACTGTGCGCGTTTTCTCGAGTTTGACGGCATATATATGCAAATACCCAGCCGCTGCTCGGCCTGTTGCGAGGAGGTGAATGCTAAGGGCCGCACTGTGCTTGACATGTTGGTGTATGCAATCAGTGAGGACAAATTGGAAAACGACCAATATAGTACTGCCATGTGTATGCCAGAGGCACATAGCCATTGCCTGACGACGCCTGAAAACGTGATTCTGTTGTCGAAGAACATACTGGTGGTGTGTCCCGCGCTTTTGCATGGGCGTTTTTTGAGAGATTTTCAGTCTGGGTCCTGGGAAACTATCTTTGGAGCTTGTAAAGAATGCGACGGCATGGCGTATTTCCTCGTTCGGATGTGCGCAGACCTGCTTTTTGAAGAGAATTCTTCGGGCGAAATGCCCTTTGTCAACATGATGTTTTGCGTAATGGCACCACAGCATAACGATTACAGTGAAATGAACAAGAGTGCATTGCTAGCAAACAAGCCGGCAATCATCCATGCTTACTTGGAACAAGCAGAACGCATGGATAATTTGTATCAACCTCGTCTAAAAATGAGATGTTCACCTCGTCTAGAAAGCCTGGCTGTTGTGGGCAGTTGACTTTTTGCTCCAGCATGAACTCGGCTACAATAGCGACTGACCCGTTTTCTGTCTCCAGCAACTGTACCAGATACGATTCTAATATGAAGATTACAAATCAAGTTTACACTGTGATCAAGGCAACAAGTAACATGAAACATAGATTGTTGTAGCGGTTGATTCAGTGTAATACAACAATTTTGAAAATTTGGATTTTATTAACAACAATTTCTACACAATAACAAAATCATCTATTTCGTCATCACAGTCTTTATCTTCCTGGCTTCTTGTTTCCTCCCCGACTGTCCAAGTATCACAGGCCTCGATATCTCCAGGATACAAAATTGTATTGTTGCGAGCCAATGTTCGCTTCATTTTTTTTTGCTGCACATTTTCGCCTCTAGTCTTGTACAAGAATTTTGGCGGTGGCTTGTTTGGAACTTTCCAAGTCTGATTATTAAATGGATCAATAATTCGTGTAAACATTCACAAAGTCAATATTTTGTTTTGTCTTGTAATTCTTATTCTATTTATATATATATTTTTTCCTCAACACTGTATGCGATTTTGTTGATACTTTTTTCCATTGGCTACTCGTCAGATTCTGATGAAGCCTCGGACTCGGATTGTGACTCTGTATCGTTGCCGTCTTCTGACTCCGTCTGAGACACAGACACTGAGGCATCCGAGTCATAATCGACATCGGAAAGGGTGCTTCTCATGCGTTTTGCTACGGGGCGCACGCCCTTGTATTCGCTCAGGTTGCGACGGTGAATACGCAACTGATAATACACCCGCTTCTTTTCGACATGGTGTACGTTGCAGACATTAACAGTGCAAACGCCATCCAAAAGAATCTGTGTCACTGTTCCCCAGGACTCATTTGCGCAGAAGTATTCCAATGTTTTTTTGCACGGCACCCTAACTTCGATTCTTCGCTCTGCTGAGTTGAAGGCACGCGACTCCAGGAGCATTGACGAGCAGGAAGTGTTGTCCAGTTTGTATGGTATTGTTGCTCAAAGAACTGCAAGTGCGCTTGGTCATGGTGAATACCTGGGACAATGTGCAGATGATTATTTTATAGACAGGAAACCTGCTATTTATGGTCCAGACGACGTCCGTCTATTTTTAGGACGAGTTCGTGGATTGCATTTAGCGGGCGGTTGCAATGTTTGTACATAACACGCCACCAAACAAGAGAAGCACTCCAACAAAATAAAGCGCTTAGTTTGAACCCAAGAAGTGCGCTGTTTCCTCGTAGAAAATAGCACCAGTCAAAATGTTTCCAACGTTCCAAAACACATAAAAATTCGGGATGTGGTACAGTATGTTGTTCACCGCAAGCGATGCGTTGATAAGATATATCTGCAGAGGCAACAACACTAGGAAAACTAGAATAATCACAAAAACAAATGGGTTGTTGAACTGGTCTTGACCCGAAAACGTAAATACCGGAAGCCCTGCAAATGCTTTGCCAAAGAGTGCAGTGAAATTGCCCACAACTGATCATACAATAACATAGAGTGCTCTGATCGTCTTGCTGGGGCGTTCTATGACACGTGGATCGTCCGGACTCACGCGTGATTCCCGTGCAACAAAATCAAGGTGGATTGCAATGAGACCCGCAGCCAAAATCGACGCGAGGATGGCAAGCAGGATTATAACTTTTGGCTCCTCGTAATGGTTGATCAGCCGTGGTAGCGGCCACTCGTTTGGTCGATGATCGCTTCCTATCACTGTCAAGACAATACCGCAAACGATCAACACAATCGACGCGATGTCGTATTCTGAAACTACCTCATTAGCAAAAATATTGGCCAAGAAGGTACTCACGACCAAAGACCAGCTCCCAATCAGAGTCACCACAGACAATGGTGAAATCCCCAGAGCAACAAAGTCACAAACGTTGCCTATTGCAAAACTGCACAACCCCGCAACCCATATCGATGGAATCTTGTTATGCATAAATTTTTTTTTTCTGTAGGTGCGTGTTTTGGCAAAGGTATAGGCAAGAGTGGTGTTTCGTGTGTCTCGCGCAACTCTACTGTGCTGGTGCTGAGGTTAAGATTGCTAGAAACGCTGTGAAGTTTCCATATGCAAAGTCCAACAGCTTGAAGTGAGGACCCAACAAGCGAAAGTATAATTCCATATATAAAGAATACCAATTGACTAGTAATAGATCGCATGTTATATATATGAAGTTTGAATCCTGTTTGTATTACACACGACAACGTGTTTGCTTATTGTACTCAAATTCCCACAGTATACGTACATATATATACTGAGATGTGAGAATTACGCCCAAAGCACTATGAAAAAACTGCCGAGTGTTGCTAACGCGCAAAATTGAGAGCAAGTTTGATGTAGCACGTAACAAGATTCACAGCAGAATCGAGAACTGTTATGTGTCTTTCAGTGCAATAACCAATGGCACTTGTAACAAAACTGAAAATTTTAGTTTAGATATGCGGAGCGTATTGTCCTTACGCTCTAGTACTTTCTGCATATGGTTGTTGAAGAAGTCAGTTGGTGCCAACGTAATAATGTAATTGTGCGCTAATCGAGTAACAAAGCAGTCTCTCCTGTCCATATCCAGGCATATCGATAAGGCACCCGCACATATGCATCCCCAAAACTTCCTTCCATTTTATACCATTCTCTCGGGGTCATAAAGACATCCCCGTTCTTGTCGGACACTTTCCCGCTTTTTTCTCCGTATTCAATCTCCTTTCTCCTTTGCTTTTATATTTCTCCAATTCATATCTCAGGGACACAATTTCAGATTCCATTTTTTTAGTTTGGCAACACAGGATGTCATATTTGAATTTCAGTTTTGAATGCTCGTCATGTTGCACCTTTGCATCTGTGCTACAAAAAAATAATCTAAATAAGGTCATGCTGCCTATCTTCTGAAAATAGATTCTGGTATGCTGCTGTATATATAACACAAAATGACAAACATCACAGACACCATGCTCTCTCGCATAGCACATTTTCTCATATTATGTGTGATATTCCCATTGCACGTAGTTTTTGCAGACAAGTCTGTGTTTTTTAGATTGTACAACATTACAGACCCAAACCCACACAGTGGCACCGACACATTTCTATTGCATCTTCTATATCCCCGGCTCGCTGTCATATCAAAGAGGTGATAAACTTGGAACATCAGATCTGATGTCTGTTTGGGTTAGATGATAGATACTTCAACTAAGCTCGTGAAATCCCGGGTTCGACTCCCGGGAGATATAATCTCCAGATTGAGATTTCATCACTCGACCATCTCCGGGCTTTCGGAAGCCTGTGTCTTGATTGTGTGGGCTTGGTTGCTTTTGAAGTAATTGTGGCCATCGTGCGAGGTTTTTTCGTCGTTGTATTGAATGCAAAGAAAATCACCCGCCGAGACGTTTTCGTTGACCAGCAAATATGACTTTGTGTCTTCTGGAAAACGCACAATCCCGGAAGGCTTGTGGATATAATCCACAACTTTACAATTGACCTGATCATCTTGCTGGGACCCATTGATCTTTGTAATATAAGGTGCATGCAGAGAGACGTGGACACCATATCCCAGCTATCATACATCCCGTCCGTAACCTCATGGATTTTCAGAGCAGGATACAACAGATCTCCAGTTTCCTGCATCACAATTTTCAAACGCGTGATTTGCTCGAGCATCTCTGATTTCTCTTCGTGCAAAGTGTTTGTGTCTTCCATCTTCAACCCAAGGACCTTGATCCTTTCCAGCCATTGCACAAGGTGTGTTGTCCTGGCGATCCTTATTTGCTTTTTCAGCGGATCAAGGATGCTGGTCACTGTGTCCATTGGCATATAGCCTGCGAACGCGTTGAGTTTCCATACCCCCACCAGTCTCCACACATGCTCGGCAAAAGCCTTGACCTGGCCAGGCTCGATTTTGCAAATGTTTTGCATGATAAAGTCCACGGTCATGATGATGTCGTTGAACTGGTACTTGCTTGCGAGCAGCACATTGTCCACAACATAGTGATTACTGGTGTCGTTGCAGTAAGTACCGTCGCTCTGTACACTACTCAACGCAACTTGTTTGAGCGCTGCCATTGTGTATATGGAAATCCCGCATTTCTTGCACCCGCCATTTAGACAAACGTTGCCAATATACCGTTCTGCTTGCACACACACATTGTTCTCTTTGCCAAGAAAAATGTCGTACAGTGCGTTGACAAAATATTGTGTCCGGGGAGTCAAATTTGGGGTGTTTAACTCTGTCATTTCGAGAGCATAACAATTGGGCTCGTATTGAAAACCACCACGGGCAGGAATGAAGAAATAAATCTGCTTTTCCTCGGGACAATTGATTAGTCGTGTCCCCTTTGCAATGTCTACAGAAGCTTGCACACCTTGACCTTTCCCCGGCTCCTCGTGAATTCTCACATAGTCCCAAACACTGCCTGCCATCTCGTTCAGATGCAAGAATATGGAATGTTCTGAAATATATGGAGCCGGCCGCAGCGACATAATATTCTCTAGTTTTATCTTCAGCACTGTGCCACCCCTGTCCAGCCGAATACAGTACAGAGTATTACAGCACGGCTTGACTAGCTCACCGAGTTTTCCGTTGTGTTCGTAATTCGTCTTCAAATTGACAATCATGACCCTCGTGCCTGTTGCTAACGACATATCTGAGAGCAAACAATCACAAACTCAGAAATGTGATAATCGTGTATGAATAGACCTATTTTTGAGATTGTAAATTTATTTTCTTTGCTGGATATATTTTTAGAACTGCAAATTTTAAAAGGGTATCGAACCCATTCGAAAAAAATGAAAGAGGATTCGGGAAAAATGAACACGTTCTGTAATGAAAATTCATTGCTTGGTCGCATGGACAAAGTCCTCAACATACGGACCGTCACAATGAAGCGTGAGGAACCCTGCAAAGGCATGGGATTGGTCGCCAAAGTTCTGATCAAAGCAGGGTTTGTACTCAAGGATATCAAACCTGCATTGGGCTTCCGGTTCGATCCTTGTTTTGACGCACGCGGTATGAAGTACATTGATAGCCTACCATGGCTTCAGAATTCAAACCACAAAGCCGACAAGCTTGATATCCATGCACTGGAAGAAACAATCCAGGAATTCGTTTGCTGTCTCAAAACTCTTGGTCATTCGGTCGAGAAGGACCAATTCTGTGCACAAGGTGGATGTTTCAAGTGTGGGTTGCATCCCACACTCTTTGCTGCATTGCTGTTAGCAAACTTTGACGATTTTTCAAACCAAAAATCGCCGTACAACCAATGGGTCAAAAATATGTGTATTGACAAAGACATTGTTTTGAATAGTCTCCAGTTTTTCGAGATTCTCATGGTCACTAACTTTCTATTGAAAAGCGAAACTCGCATCAGTGCAGAAATGATGCCAGAGTATGTGCAATACGTATGGACCGTGGTTAAGGTTTTCAAAACATGCTCCTATAGCCTGTATGCACCCATTCAAACTCCAGAACACGAAGCTTACAACCATTGGACCGAACTGATAAAACAAAAAATCATAGCGTTTACAAAAATGATCAAGAACAAAGGTCCCAAAAGCGAGGCTGATGTGCTCGAGGGAAAAGCACTGCAGGAA
>Ga0335398_10005723_pt1 | contig 16147 bp, 15 predicted proteins | sample BON03_FD_205742 | JGI IMG/M metagenome (GOLD analysis project Ga0335398, IMG submission 205742) | Freshwater microbial communities from Lake Bonney liftoff mats and glacier meltwater in Antarctica - BON-03 (spades assembly) (version 2) | ecosystem: Environmental > Aquatic > Freshwater > Ice >... | reverse complement strand
TGAACGAAGTAGTGGACATTTTAAACCAAAGACCCAGGAAGAGATTCGGGTTCCGATCGCCCGAGGAAGTTTTTCGAAACGCTACCCTAAATAACGAAGGTGTTGCGTTTATTACTTGAATCCACCAGATAAAAAAAACGAGAGCGAGCCAATTGGCTCGCTCTCGTTTTTTTATCCATTCTGTATCTGAGCTACCTCCTTGGCAAAGTAGGTCAGGATAGCCTTGGCTCCGGCGCGCCGGATGCTCATCAGGGCTTCCAGCATAGCTCGTTCGCCATCGATCCAACCGTTTTGTGAGGCTGCCTTGATCATAGCGTATTCGCCGGATACGTTATACGCTGCAATCGGTATATTGAAGTTATCGTTCAGGAGTTTGATGATATCGAGGTAAGGCAAGGCGGGCTTTACCATCAGAAAATCGGCCCCTTCATCAAAGTCCAGCTGGGCTTCCAGCAGTGCTTCCCGAACGTTGGCGGGATTCATCTGGTAGGTTTTTTTATCGCCGAAACGAGGAGCGGAGTTCAGAGCATCGCGGAATGGACCGTAGAAAGCACTGGCGTACTTGGCAGAATAGGACATAATACTGACGTTGGAATAGCCTTCGGAGTCGAGCAATTGCCGGATATATCCCACGCGGCCATCCATCATATCGCTGGGACCAAGGATATCCGCTCCGGCCTTGGCTTGGGCTACTGCCATTTTACCCAGAATTTCTAATGATATATCGTTGACTATCTCCCCGTTTTCTACGTAACCATCGTGGCCGTCGCTGCTGTACGGGTCCATGGCTACGTCGGTCATGAGGGTCAGGTCGGGGAATCTATCTTTAATAGCCCGGAGGGCATTCAGGTAGAGGGTATTCTGCTGATAGCTCTCTGTGGCAATTTTATCTTTCTTACTTTCGGGATAGTTGGGAAACAGACAAATAGACTTGATTCCCAGATCCGTTACTTCGTGTAGCTCTTCCAGCAGGGTATCCAACGAAAACCGGAAGATTCCGGGCATCGATTTAATTTCACTTTTTATGCCGGTGCCTTCGAGTACAAACAACGGAAAAATCAGATCGGATACAGATAACGTCGTTTCTTGGGTTAACTCACGTATAGCGGCCGTCCGACGGTTACGCCGGGGGCGGCGGGGTAGGTGTATCATTTTTATAGAATATATATGTTTATCGGGTTAAAGGTTAAGGGTAAAATGGTGAAGAGGAAAGCTCTTTTTGCTAGATGCGGCTTTTGCCGCACTTCTCTGCCTTTCACCTTTTCCCTATTGTCCATTGACCCCAAGGTGTATTGCTTGCTTTAAATCCTCAATTAAATCTTCCACATCCTCAATCCCCACGCTGAGGCGGATGAGGGTATCTTTTAGTCCGGCTTTGGCGCGCTCTTCCTTCGGGATGCTGGCGTGGGTCATACTCGCGGGGTGAGTGCACAGCGACTCTACACCGCCGAGTGATTCGGCCAATGAAAATACGTGCAGATTTTCCATTACTCGAATGGCTTCTTCATATACGTCGCCTTTTAGTTCGAACGAAACCATACCGCCAAAGTCACGCATTTGCTTCTTAGCCAGCTCATGGCCGGGGTGTGAGGGTAGGCCGGGATAGTATACCTTGCCTACCTTTGGGTGCTCTTGGAGCCAGGTAGCTACTCGAATAGCGTTTTCGCAGTGGCGCTGTATGCGGATATGCAGGGTTTTAAGTCCACGCAGCACCAGAAAACAATCTTGCGGACCCGGTACGGCACCACTGGCGTTCTGTATGAAAGCAAGCTGAGCCGCCAGTTCGTCATTGTTGAGTACCAACGCCCCCATAACGGTATCGGAATGGCCGCCGAGGTACTTGGTAACCGAATGCATGACAACGTCTGCGCCCATATCCAGTGGGTTTTGGATGTAGGGTGAGGCAAAAGTATTGTCCACGACCGTCATGACGGACTTTTCGCGGGCTAGTGCTACCACTGCATTGATATCAATAATTTTGAGTAGCGGGTTGGTAGGAGTCTCCACCCAGATCATCTTGGTTTTGTCGGTAATGGTGGCTCTGATGTTAGCGACGTCGCTCATATCCACAAAGTGAAATACCAAACCGAAGGGCTCAAATACCTTTTTCATAATCCGGTAAGTACCTCCGTACAGGTCATTGGTAGCAATGATCTCATCGCCAGGGCGGAAGAGTTTCAGAACGGCATCCGTAGCAGCCAGGCCCGATGCGTAGCAAATGCCGTGCTTGCCGTTTTCCAGCGCTGCCAGTGCTTTCTGTAAGGCTGCACGGGTGGGGTTGTCCGTACGGGAGTATTCGTAGCCTTTATGCTTGCCGGGGCTCTCTTGCACGTAGGTAGAGGTCTGATAGATGGGCGTCATAATAGCGCCGGTGGTAGGATCGGGCTCAACTCCCGCGTGTATGGCTTTCGTTCCGAATTTCATGAAGTGTAATTTTGGTATATTATGAATTATTTTAAACGATTCTGCGTAGGTACAACAGGCAATAGCCTGCTGATGTTATCTTTGGACAAATTTACAAAAAGACCCTTGCCGAACGCACTTTTTCGAAAATACCCATTCCCCTTAGTATTCAGTACCATATTGGCTGTCCTGCCACTTCTTACGAGTTCACTACTTACTGCTTGGGCCATTGGCTACGAATCTGAATGGGCTGCAATGCCACTAAGCCGGTGGGTTGGGGTTACTTTGTTACTAACATTCGCGTCAGCTTTTGCGCTCACTCCACCTACTTTCTTGGCTCTGGTGTATGGCTATTTTTTGGGTTGGGTAGGACTGCCTTTGCTTTTCTTGCTTAATCTGGGCGCTATTGCAATCGTGTATGCACTTGCAAAGAAGCTTATACCCCCTACTTTTTTACCACACTTACAGGAGGCTTATCCTACTTCTACCAAATTATTGCTTCGGTTTCACGAAAACCCGATACGGCTTATATTTTTCACCAAACTCTCCCCGGCTCTTCCGTTTGCGGTCACTAATTTGTTGTTTACGCTGCTTGGCGCCCGATTGTCTCAAATGCTACTCGGTGGAGTGTTGGGAATGATTCCGCGTACGGCACTAGCGGTTTGGGCGGGCTATAAGGCTAAGGAAATACGCACTTTATTAGAGAACCCCAACGAAGGTGCCGCCACTCAAATCCTGATTTTTTTGCTTATCGCATTCTCTACGCTGGGTATTGGTTGGTTCTTTAAAGGCAAGAAGTAACACAAAAAAGGGCGCAAACACGGATTGCTCCGCGCCCACGCCCCTCGTAAACTTAAAAGAGGAAGGTGATTCTAGTTAAAGAAGCTATTAGCGTTCATTAAACGGCTTACATATAGTTTATTATCTAATTAGTTCAACTAAATCATGCGTACTATTATACACATGATAATTAGGTAAATAACAAACTAATGGTTGTCAACTGCGCGGCTGGCCGCCTAATTGCTAACAGTTCCTCAGTGATTATGATTTTTAGTCCACTCGTCCATAGAAAATTTTCCTGAACCTACAATAGTAAACGTCAGGACTAAGGCAAGCGTAATAATCGATAGCCACAACTCCGAATTGACGTAAGAGAAGCCAGCCCGAAGGTTGATAAAGAAAACGGCCACGATTAAAATGGGTACCTGAAACCAGCAGGCAATACGGGTAAGAGTGCCCAACGCGATCAGAAAACCGCCGAATATGTGGGCAAACGCAACAAAATGAACGGCCATTACCGACCACAGGTCAAAGTCAAGTCCGTTTACCAGTTCAGCTAGTCGAGTGGTGTTGCTTATAAAGCTAATTCCTTTTACGAATAACAGAACTCCTAAACCAATGCGGACGACGTCTAGCCAGGCGGGATGATGCGTATCACCCCAGTGCTCAACACGCTGAATAACATTCATAGCAAGAAAGGTTTAATTTTTGGGGAATCTAGTTATTTTTTATAAAAAAATCAAGTAATATTTTAATTATTTTAAGTATTTTTTTAAATACGTTACTGTTTTCTCAACTAGACGGGTATGGCCTGTTTCAAGAATTATATAGTGATCTGCGGGGAGCCTTTCAGATAAAATGTTCACTTTTTCGGGAGGAAGTAGGGGGTCGTACTTACCGACAAATAGCCAGGTGTTGATTTGGTTAGCCAGCAGTACCTTATAAAGTTTCGGAATGGAGAATTCGAGGGTACGAAAACTGACCCACGAGCGATAAATAACCCGGCGGCTCTGCGGGGTAGCCAGTATATGCCGGATAAAACGGAGCATGTTTTTGGGAAGTAAGCCGGTTTTTTGGGCGAGGTGAGCGACTGTAAATAACGGAGCCGGGTAGCGAGTTATCTGGTGATAGATCCAACGGGCCGGAGGGAAGCGGGTAGCCAGGTGGTAGAGCGGATGCTCTACGACACCATCGGGGGCCATCAAGAAAATGTTGTTGATGTATTCAGGAGTCGCTTCGGCGGTAGCGAGCGCAAACCGTCCTCCCATACTAAAACCAGCTACGTCAAATTGAGTGATCTTCTCCTGATTCAGGAAGTTCAGTAACATGGTTCTCCAGAGGTCTTTGCCAACTACATCTTGGCTGTTGAATGAATCATTACCAGACACCCCCATGCTTTTGCCGTGGTGGAACAGGTCAAAGGCGTAAATGGTGTAGTGATCTCCCAGGAGCTCCACAAAGGGCTGGTAGCACTCATGGCCCGTCTGACCAATGCCGTGAAAAGCAAGCAGTATATGTGGCCCTTGGCCCAAGCGATCGTAATGTAGTTGCACAGGCAGTTGCTGATGCTAAGAATCCCCCCGGATAATTGCTCCGGAGGGATTGTGATTGATTTGCCGATGATTAAGACTCCATCAGGTACGCTTTTATGAAATCATTGAGTTCACCATTGAGTACCGCTTCGGTATTAGACGACTGATGGTTGGTCCGGTGGTCTTTTACCCGGCGGTCGTCAAGTACGTAGCTCCTGATTTGGGAGCCCCACTCGATTTTACGTTTCGAAGCTTCCACTTCGGCCCGGGCCGCATTACGCTTTTCAAGCTCAATCTGGTACAGCCGCGACTTCAACAGTCGGGTGGCTACTTCTTTGTTCATCAGCTGAGAGCGTTCTTGCTGACAAGCAATGACGATACCCGAAGGTTTGTGGTGCAGTCGCACGGCGGTTTCCACTTTGTTTACGTTCTGTCCACCTGCTCCACCCGAGCGATACGTATCCCAGGTAATATCCGCTGGATTAACGTCGATTTCGATGTCGTTGTTGGCGAGCGGGTACACGTATACCGAAGTAAAAGAAGTATGCCGGCGAGCGTTGGAATCAAACGGTGATATCCTGACTAGGCGGTGTACCCCATTTTCTGATTTGAGGTTTCCGTAGGCGTAGTCACCTTCGATTTCTAACGTAACGGATTTTACTCCGGCTACGTCACCGTCTTGCAAATCTACCTCACGTACCTTGTAGCCGTTTTTCTCGGCCCACATGATGTACATCCGCATGAGCATAGAAGCCCAGTCTTGCGACTCAGTTCCCCCGGCACCGGCGTTGATTTCGATCACGGCGGGCAGGTCGTCGCCTTCCTCACCCAGCATCTTACGAAACTCAATCTCATCAAGCTTATTGGCTAGTTTAGCTCCTTCTTCATCCACCTCTTCTTCGGTGGCTTCTTCGGCCTCATAAAACTCCCAAATGGTATCGAGGTCGTCGCGCAGGCGAGCGAGCTCTTCATAACCAATGGTCCAGAATTTCAGGCCCCGTATTTCTTTCATCACCTTTTCGGCGCGATCTGAGTCGGTCCAGAACTCCGGTTGAGCGGTTTGTTGCTCTAATTCGTCTAGTTGGTTTTTGCGATGACCGTAGTCAAAGATACCTCCCCAAGGCCTCAACTCTGGCCTTCAAGTCTTTCAACTGATCTTGTGTCATAATAGATTAAATTGGTTAGTTACAGGCCCGAATAGTTTGAAATGCTACTATGATTGTCGGGAAAGGTGCAAAGATAGTAACTTTTGCGCTATGGTTCAGGGTAGTTCCTAGTGGGCTTTCAAGCAAAACCTATTACCTTTGTGACGTTTTTCCAGTAAACCATTTTTACCCAAACTTAAAAGGAAATGGCTCAAACATACGACGTTATTGTGGTTGGAAGTGGTCCCGGTGGCTATCCGGCCGCTATTCGTGCTTCCCAATTAGGATTAAGAGTTGCAATTGTTGAAAAAGAAAGCCTCGGAGGTATCTGTCTCAACTGGGGATGTATCCCCACCAAAGCACTGCTAAAAAGCGCTCAGGTTTTTGAATACATTAAGCACGCCAAAGATTATGGCATTACAGTAGGCGACTACTCCGCTGATTTTTCGGCTGTTATCAAGCGTAGCCGTGGTGTAGCCGACGGTATGAGCAAAGGCGTAGCCTTTTTGATGAAAAAAAATAAGATTGATGTCATCATGGGCTTCGGCAAAGTGATTGCTGGGAAGAAAGTAGAGGTAACCGACAAAGATGGTAAGAAAACGGAATATGCAGCCAGCAAGGGAGTGATTATTGCTACCGGTGGCCGTGCCCGCGAACTACCTAATATCAAGATAGACGGCCAGAAGGTAATCGAATACCGTAAGGCAATGAGTCTCGAAAAACAGCCTGAGTCTATGCTCATAGTTGGTTCGGGAGCAATCGGTGTTGAGTTTGCCTACGTGTACGCTAGCATGGGTACTAAGGTAACGATCGTTGAGTTTATGCCTTCGATGGTACCCGTAGAAGACGAAGATATCTCGAAAGAGCTGGCCAAGCAGTACAAGAAGTTGGGCGTGGATGTACACGTTAATTCTTCGGTAGAGAAAGTGGATATCAGCGGCAAAGGTTGTAAGGTAACGGTGAAGACTCCAAACGGAGAAAAAACGTTTGAAGTTGACGTAGTACTATCAGCGGCTGGTATAATATCTAACCTCGAAAATATTGGACTGGAGGAGATGAAAATCGCTACGGATCGCGGTAAGGTCGTTGTGAGTGAATGGTACGAAACCAACGTTCCGGGCTACTACGCCATCGGAGACTGTACCCCTGGACAATCGTTGGCGCACGTAGCCACGGCCGAAGGCATTATCTGCGCGGAAAAAATCGCCGGACACAAGACCGAAGCCCTCGACTACAACAATATTCCTGGCTGTACCTACTGTCAGCCCGAGATTGCTTCGGTAGGCATGACCGAAAAGAAAGCCCGTGAAGCTGGCTACGACATTAAGGTGGGCAAGTTCCCCTTCATGGCGTCAGGTAAGGCATCGGCGGCCGGAGTAAAAGAAGGATTCGTAAAAGTAATCTTCGACGCCAAGTACGGCGAGTGGTTGGGTGCGCACATGATTGGTGCTAACGTAACCGAGATGATTGCTGAGGTAGTAGTAGCGAGAAAGCTCGAAACTACGTCATACGAAATCCTGCGCTCGGTACACCCACATCCTACGATGTCGGAGGCGGTGAAAGGTGCTACTGAGGCGGCTTACGGTGAGGCAATCGATTTGTAATTTTTAGGTAGTTAGCAGATAGATATTTAGCTGGCAGCTTTCTGTTGTATTAAAACGCCCCTTCTGGATTTCTCCGGGAGGGGCGTTTTAATATTCATTCCTAATTTCCGGTTTCTAACAAACATGAGACACCAGGTTGTGATTTGAGCATTCTTCCTAAAAAACTACTTTGTTGCGGTTACCAGGTTTTTTTCTAGATCTGCTTTTTTGAGTTGGGATACTTTCTTTGTTGTACAAGGCTTATAAATTGCTCCCGTTGCAAAATCAACGATTGCCGAAGGAGCAAATAGCAAAATATCAGCGATAAGTGCACCTACTCGAACCTCGCGTTGGGGTTGACCCGCCATAGGTTTAGTTTTTTGGCACTCAGAAACTTTTCCACCAAAAAGAGTGGCGCAGCTGCTCATCGACATACACAGACCAATTATCAGGGCTGATAAGGCTAGTTTTTTCATTAGGAAATACTTTTGCGTAAATAATTAGATGGTATAAATCTCCTGTGAATGTAGACATAATATGTCGCAACATTTGCTTGCGTAGTAAGATTTTTTGTGACCGGTTCTGACATGAATTACTGAACAAGATGTATCCTGATAGAGGATCATTTTCTAACGGTCATTTTTCAATCAGAAAAGGCGGAGTCCGTGATTTTCTGACGGAACCTACTTCACCAAAAAGTTTTCCAATCCTAACGGAGCATTCTGTTCGATGATAGCCAGTAGATTACCGTCGGGCCCGACGAGTAAGTAAGAGCCTATGGGCATTCCGTACTGTTTCGTAAACTCGTAAGAGCTAGGTACAGGCACCAGGCCAAGGGAGTAGGTGGCCATCGCGTTGATACATTCTTCTTTACTATCGGGAGTCGTACCCAGTGATACTAGTTGAATACCTTTTGCCTGGGCTTTTCCAACTAGTTTTACAAGGTCTTTGGTTTGATTATCGGAGAAAAAGGGCTTTCTGAATCTAAGCCAGAAACTCAATATAACATAGCTTCCTTTGAGGTCATCTGAACGGTAGAGTTTGCCATCAGTTCCTTCCATTACGAATGGGGGGAGTGGCTGGCCTACGGTTGGTTTGCCGAAATCATTGTTTTCGTATAATATCCGGCCTTCGGCAATTTCTTTCTTTGTGCGCTTACGCAGAACGTAAGAGCCCGGTTTGCCAAATTCGTTGATTTGAGGGACCAAATGATACAGCTGGGGGCTTTCCCGAGTTAAACGGACATAGTCAGCCATCGTAATACGTTGGCCGGTTTCCTTGTTGTAGATCAGGGTATTTTCATCCATCTGATATTCGGAAGAGATACCCACAGATTTTACCGAAACGCCTTGACAGAAGCCACTTTGGGCTAAAAAAATCAGGAATACGAAAGTAAAGGAGAAGCGAAGATGCATAAAGTTATTCAATGGGAAGGGTAAGTTGGGTTATACAGCTTCTAAAAGCCAGTGACGGGAGCGTGGTCCCGAAAGGCAAGACAGAAGTCTGCGGAGGTATAGAGTACCAGCGCACCGATTGTAAACAATAAACCAAAGGGTTGGTCATGGGATAGAAAACTACTTGGGACAAACAGAGAAGGTGCCATAAAGCCACCGTATTGCATGAGTAAATTAGCCCTTAACGAGACAGGATGATCTTCTACCCCCTTTTGCAAGGCTATAATTCCAACGCCGGGCCGGTAAGTAAAGCATCGATAAGAATATAGCCCAGGTGCCCATACTTACCCACATAAAATGAGCTTCTGCAAAGAAAAACCGAAGGATCAAGCCTGGTGCAACTGGAATTACCCACCTGAATGATTGAAGATAAACTGCGCTATATGCTTTGCACGACTGCCATACCTGTTTCTCGGTAGTGCGTATGTAGGCAGCTTCAATGTTTGCTAATCCTGCCATTCCGCCCATCTCTTCGGGTGCCTGCTGCTGCCCCTGCGTGAAGGAAAGCCCGTCTGACATGCGGGATTCAATTGCCTGTACGAGATGATCAAAAAGTTCGTCATGCACTTCCTCATAGGCACCGACTCCTGAGGTGTCAATCAGGCTGCGTATGTTTTTATGTTGGTCGTGGGCAAGGGGCATAGTTTAGTAGTATTCAGGATAGAGTTCACGATTTAAAAACCGAAAAATAGCCAGATAGGAGAGGCTTCCCCCTACAGAAAGAATCAGCGTCAAAACCTGCGGGAAGATAGATATGGTGAGGACTTCGAGTAATGCAGTGCCGGACGACAAAGAGGAAGCACAAATATAAGCTGAACACAAAGGAAAACCAATGACGGGCTTGTGGCTTGAATGTTCCGAGTTCAAATTTATTACTTATCATAAATATTAAGGAGTGTAAGAAGTCCACCTCCTATGCCACCACTAATCATACCTTCCAGGTAATCTGTTTCGCCCCAACGCCTCATTCGGAAGTTGAAATAAAAGATAATAACCGCCGATACCTACAAAGAGCGATTTAGTGAGGTGCTTTATCCAATTAATACTCTCAAAAGTGCTTGAAAAGATCGTTGCCGAATCGCTATCGTTCACGAAAAGGCTTTTTACGAAGGGATAAAAATCACCCAAGAGCAAACTTACCATAAGATAAACAAGGCAAATCTGAAAGCCGTAACGTACGTAATAAGAGTTGTCTTTCATGCGTGAAAGGGGGTCGTTGATTGATGCTTCAAATATAAAAGCCCAACGATATCTCGCCAAGCTCATGGCGTATACGGCCCTAACCTTGTGACGAAATGCGGGAAGTTTGGGATTTGGGCTACTGAGAGGAATCCGTGGCGAGTTGCCCGATGTAGGAGTTTATCAGGATGGCTTCGGCGTCTTCGATAGTATCCTCGGCTTTGTCAAGAAGTAATTGGCCCCCGTACAGAAGATCATTCATAATGGAATACCTTCTGTCTTGATGAAACGGTGGATTGAAAGACGGGATTCGGATAGTCTTTGCTGAGAAAGCGGCAAAAAAGAAATGTACTGATCGTACTTCATGTTTAAATTGACGCTAATTGGTGAAATCTTGAAAATTTCTTGGCCTGGCGTAGTTTCAATTTCCTTCAAAACCACCGCAAAGTCGATGTCCGATTCCTCGTGGTAGTCGCAGCGAGCGTGGGAGCCGAACAGAATGAGCGCGGCGAGATTGTCGTCGTACAGTTTTTGCAGTTCAGCTTTAAATCCGACGGCTATTTGTATGACAATGGGTAGCACGGCGACTAGCTTTTCATATCAAATTTACAAAAAAATATCGCCAGCAAATATCTTTCTTTCCTATTTTACCCGCTGACGCCTCTGCATTACTTCCCGGAACGTAGTCAGAATGATTCCTTCTTTTTCGATGTAGGCTTTGAGTTTTGGATCAATCATCGCCAGCAGGTCGCCTTCGCGGGTTTGGGTAGAGCCTGATATAATCGGGAATACCTCCGTTGGGTCGGTGCAGTGCATAATCACCATCGTCAGACCGGGTTTCAGGCTTTGTAGCCCTTCGATATACTTCTGGGTTTTGAAGGCCTGTAGCTTTTCTTTGGTCGGCTCGGGGTTTTCGGGTAGTTTCCAGCCGTAGCTGACATTGTGGAGATCGTCGAGAACGGGTAGGCCCGCCGCCCAGAGTTGCTTTCCGATGGTCTGCGTCATGGCGTACATTTCTGCCGACATTTTTTCGTCAACCTGAATGGCCGTATTATGACCACCCGGAAACATGACTGGAATTTTCTCTTGTATTCCCACCTTTACGTAGCGTTCCAGAAAGGTCGGGGTGGCAAATAGTGTACCCATGTGTGAGTCCATGTGGGTGGGCTCAAAGCCCATGGTACGGGCGCGCTCCAATTGGGCGCGGATTTCGATTTCTACCTCGTCGGGAGTGGCGTTTTTAACTACGGCAGCTACACTCGGCCACATGGCTCCTTCGGAGTCTACGAGCCCTTTCACGGTGGGTTTGCCGGCCAACGGTCCCCAGCGGTAGTCTTTCCACTCGGAAGTCATGGTCAGGTGAAGTCCGGCGTCGAGGTCAGGATTTTGTTTCAGGTAGTGCATAAAGCCCGGTACCCAGGCGCAGGGCATCATCACGCTGAGGGAGGTAGCCACGCCGTCGCGGATCGCTTTGATGGCCCCCTCATTAGAATCGTAGGACATCCCCACGTCGTCCACGTGCATGATGATCACCTTTTTGCCGGCCGGGAAGCCCAACTGCTCGGCGTAGGTTTTGGTTTGGGCGGAGGCACTAGAAATCATGACCAGCGATAGGAGCGACAGAAGAACACGTTTCATAAAAGAGTGTTTGCTGAGAAAGGTACGTGTAACAAGGAAAAGGTACGAGGAAAGAATCATACTTTTATTTAACTAGTACTTTTTTTGATCCGTATCAGGCTATCGGTAAACCTTACTTATTCTTCCTCAGCAAGAACCCTTTGTAAGAAAAAGTAGTACCACTTTTGGAAATATTGGTAAGTACCAGTCGGGCATTGGGGGCGTCGAAGGTGAGGGAAACCGGATCAACTTCGTAGGAGGAAGTGCCATATTGATCATGAAGTTGGATAAGTCGGGCACTGATATCCCAGGTAGCTACCTCGTTGGCACCCTTTACTACCGTTAATTGAGCTCCGTCTTGGGTTGACTTGATTTCCCAGTTATCGTATTCAAATATTTGGTCTCCGTAGATGTCGACGGTGGACAACACATCAAAGCCTCCTATGTCGACCGAGAGCTCATTTTCGGAGGCACTCAGATAAAATGAAAGCGTTTCGTCGGCTGCGGTTACTGAAACACCCTCTTTCTGGACGACCTGTTGAATACGTTTCTCCATGGATTGAGCGAGTGCGAAGTCGTTATCGTTTGGCGGCAGCGTAGAAAAAAATGGGCATAAAAAACTCATCTCGCGGCGGTCGCGAAAAAACCGGACGCCCGAGATGAGTTGATCGAAATCTTCTTGGGAAACGATACCATTACCAGCGATGGTACCACTAGCATCCAGTAGTTTATATTCCAGTAGCAATGCGCTGAACCGTTGAAGCTGGTCGCGCCGCGACACACTGAATATACTCCAAGGGCCCACTGCCATAAGCAAGCTGAACGCAAAAAGAGAAATTGGAATCCAGCGAATGTCCTCCCTTTTGCCCACGAGAAAGTACACAGAAATGCCCGCTAACCAAATGGCCAATGCGGCTACTAAGTAGCGGTTTTCGGTAATGCCGTAGTCATGAATACGGCGGTAGATGGCAATGAACAAAAGAAGAATCAACGGGAAAAGAGCGAGATAAAAGCGGTTTGTAAAGAGCCTGATCCACCGTTCTTCGGTACTTTCCCGGAGAGGATGCACGAGCAATAGTGCTAAAACACCTGCCACTGAAAACGCCATGACAAGGTAGGCTACGCCTCCTTCGGGTAGTTGCCATTGTACGAGAATCTTACCACTGTATACGTACAGAATCAGCAGGTATACTACTACCAACGGTAGCAATACGTACTGAGTAAATACTTTTACTCCGCGCGGATAGGTTGTCTGTGCTTCGAAGGTATCGAGCCGCTCGGGTATACCATAAAGGAAGAAAAGAGGGTGCAGAAAAAGGAAAATGATGAAGAAAATATACATCTCCAATGAGCCCACGAGTGTTTGGGTGAAGGAACCAAACAAAAACCGGACGGTTTCGACGGCAATGATGATCCCCACAAATAAAGTCCCGGCGTACAAGGTGGCGCTGAATAGCTGAACCAACAGCGTTTTGTTAAAATGCCAGAAGCCGTTGGTTTCGTAGTAGCCCACAAAAGGAGCAAACGAAACCAATAGGTGCGCGCAGACGAAAAACATACCGAACCGATAGTAATCGCTTTGAATCAGTTCGAAACCGATCGAAAAATAGTAAAGTACCAATAGAGCAAGTACTCCGGCCAACGCAGCTATTTTGATTGGGGTGGACCACTGCTGACGCTTAGTAGCTAGGTGGGTACTGATGAAAAGTGGAATGGCCAGGAGACAGGTTAATAGTAAGGGAACAGCCCAAACAATGGTTTTTACAGCGTTTGGTAGTTCAATCAGAACTATGACGGTAGCCAGGTTTATTGCGGCTACCAGGATAACCATGGGAAAGCGCAGCACAACCTGCTGAATACCTGAAACTAGGTTTTTAAGGGAAGGAAGCTGGATCATAGGGTGGATGAATGGGTATAATTAGCGGCTAAATATTTGGGGCACTAAAATAGAAAAATATATCTGAGTGCAGGCAGGATTGGTTCATTACAATTTTTTAGATGTGGATAAACGCATGATCGACAGGGTAATGCCGGGTTTTATCGGATTAGCATATACGGTAGAGCACTTTATTCTGAGCAATAGTGGAGTACTTTTGTCGTTGATTGGCTACGAAATTGGACTAATCTCCCCCAGATGAACATAATCCCCGGGCGTATTTACGCTTTCCTATTTTTGGTAGTAATCACATCAACCGCCCAGGCTCAGCAAATCGGTCTTAGTCGGCTATTTTACCCCAATGTAACGTTGCGTGCCGACTACGTAGTACCTACCAACTCAGCCACGTCGCAGGATTTTGGCATGACCCGTACCAGCGTTTTGGGTATTATTCCCATTCAGAGTGAAGTACAGGCGGGTTTTAGCTTCAAAAAGAAGTTGGATCTGCGGGCGACGCATACGGTGATGATTGGACAGTACTCTCAGATTCAGCCGACCATTGAGGGTACTAACTTCCCGGATAATGGCTATAAAACTATTTCGGTAGGTGTGATCCGGTTGCAGGCAAGTTTACGGGATAAGCTATGGGTATACGGAGGAGGAATCGGCGTAACGGAGTCAAACGAAACGTTCTTTACTCCCCAGCCTTTTTTGTGGGGAGGAGCCGCCAGGATGCGGATCATTGGACTGAAAAGTCAGATTGTGTATGGTTCGATTTTGGCTTATAACCAGAAACTACGGGTAGTGCCCGTATTCGGGATCAACCAGCGGCTTAGTAAAGAGTGGCGGGTTACGGCTTTGCTTCCCTTCATGGTGGATGTAAACTACCACCCAACCAAGTGGTTTAGCATGGATATGCTGGCCGGAGTAAATGGGTACAGCGGAGGTTTTCAGGTACAAACCGTGGAAGAAAAGTTTTTGCGTCGCCAGAACTACCGACAGGTAAAATTAGGGGTAGCGGCGAACGTACATCTTCTGACGATATTCAATATTTCGGCTGAGGCTGGCTTGGCCGGGGCAAGACAGCTCCGTACGTTTAATAGCGCCAGAGAAAACCTAACCTCATTGAGCCCTCCTTTAACCCCATATATTGGAGTGAGCGTAAGATACCTGACGTCTCGCTCCAAATTTTCATCCAAGTTTATGGGCAAGCTAGGGCTTGGTGAAAAAGGAGTGGTGAACTGGTAATAAACAAGCCCATGGCTGAAAACTTTCAACCATGGGCTCAATTGTTAATGTCGCACTTGATTAAGCGAGGGTTGTCCAAGGGCCAGCATCGTGTACTTCAATTCCTTTTGATTCGAGCAACGACTTAGCGCGAGAGCTCCGCATACCGGATGCACAGCATACTACTACGGGCTTGTTCCACCCTTTGATCTGAGTGATCTTAGCGGGTAAGCCATCTAAAGGAATATTCTTAGCTCCTTTGGAGTGTCCACCGGCAAATTCTCCGGCCGAACGGACATCTACCACAATAGCACCGTCCGCAATTACTTGTTGTAGCATAGCGGTATCAGGTCCGCTAAATATTGATTTAAAGAAATTCATCATTTCATTATTGGTTAGTTTCTGATACAAAATTATGTGCTAGTTTCTTGGGGTACAGTGATATTTGTTACATTAGGCTACGCCACCGTTTACGCTCAACGTATGCCCATTAACGTAAGAAGCTTCTTCGGATGCCAAGTATAGATACGCATTGGCAATATCGTCGGGCATCCCCATCCGTTTGGCCGGAATACCGGCAATCGTTTGGTTGCGTACTTCATCAGGAATCATGTCAGTCATGTCGGTCAGAATAAAGCCGGGAGCTACGGCGTTGGCCGTGATATTGTGTTTTCCTAACTCCTTCGCCCAGGTTTTTACCATACCAATAATGGCCGCTTTGGTAGCCGAGTAGTTGGTTTGGCCGAAGTTTCCCGTAATACCTACGATCGAAGAGGTGCACACAATGCGACCGTACTTGTTTTCTACCATGTAGGGTACTACGGCCTTGGTGCAATTGAAAACACCCGTCAGGTTTACGTCTAGTACCTGAGTCCATTCCTCGTGCGACATTTTGAGTAGCGAGCGGTCGCGGGTAATGCCGGCGTTATTGATCAGAATATCGATACGACCGTATTGTTCTATAATCTTTTGGGTAGCAGCTTCCAGCGCCGGGATATCCGTAACGCTGAGCTTCATGAATTCGGCGGAGTATCCTTGGTCTCTTAATTCCTGAGCGGTTTCTTCGCCGGCATCCAGCATATCCCACAGAATTACTTTGGCTCCTTCTTTGGTGAAAATCTGAGCGGTGGCTTTGCCAATGCCGCGGGCTCCGCCGGTAATAATGGCAACTTTATCTTGTAAGCGATTCATTTTTTAGGTTGTTAGATTTATAGTTTGTTATTCATACCAATTTAGTTATTAAACGCCGTATTAAAAGCGTTCAGATAATGATGGTTTCCAGTAATTGATTTTATGGTTGTAGTATTCATTTCCTTGACCATTTTAGCTAACCATATTTTCAGACTTTCCA
>Ga0335398_10005719_pt1 | contig 16158 bp, 9 predicted proteins | sample BON03_FD_205742 | JGI IMG/M metagenome (GOLD analysis project Ga0335398, IMG submission 205742) | Freshwater microbial communities from Lake Bonney liftoff mats and glacier meltwater in Antarctica - BON-03 (spades assembly) (version 2) | ecosystem: Environmental > Aquatic > Freshwater > Ice >... | reverse complement strand
AAAAAAGTGAACTAGTGTGGATCCAAAACCGCAAAAATGGCGCCAACGGCGCGAGCGGAGCGTTCCACCATCGGGCGGAATCAGCCCGCTGGGCAATCGCAGCAGACCCAGAAGCGCACTTCTTCTGGCCAGAACCAGCAGCAGCGCGCCAAGACACGCGCCACGAGCGCGCCGAGCTTCGGTGCGTCGCACAGGCCGCCGCTTCGAGTTGACCCGAACCCCCCTTAACCCTAACCCGACGGCGGGCTTGTGGGCGGTGGCGATGGAGGCGGAGGCGACGGAGGCGGTGGCGTGTAGCTGCTCCGGCAGCGCGTACGACGTATGACTGCTCCCACAGGGGATAATATCTTGCGTGGATCCAAAACACGCTTGCGTGGATCCAAACCAAAAAAGTTGTCTTGCGTGGATCCAAACCCAAAAGGTATCTTGTGTGGATCCAAACCAAAAAAGTTGTCTTGTGTGGATCCAAACCAAAAAGTTAGCTTGTGTGGATCCAAACTTGACTTGTGTGGATCCAAAACCAAAATTGAGCTTGTGTGGATCCAAAACCAAAAGTGTGTTTGTGTGGATCCAAAACCAAAAAAAAGTGAACTAGTGTGGATCCAAAACCGCAAAAATGGCGCCAACGGCGCGAGCGGAGCGTTCCACCATCGGGCGGAACCAGCCCGCTGGGCAATCGCAGCAGACCCAGAAGCGCACTTCTTCTGGCCAGAACCAGCAGCAGCGCGCCAAGACGCGCGCCACGAGCGCGCCGAGCTTCGGTGCGTCGCACAGGCCGCCGCTTCGAGTTAACCCGAACCCCCCTTAACCCTAACCCGACGGCGGGCTTGTGGGCGGTGGCGATGGAGGCGGAGGCGACGAAGGCGGTGGCGTGTAGCTGCTCCGGCAGCGCGTATGACGTATGACTGCTCCCACAGCGCATGCGACAGCGTCGCGTTAGTATACACCTTGAAGCGCCGCGCGGACACTGCGTCGTTGGTCAGCGTGTGGTGCGTCAGCACCTGCGCGTGAGGATGAAGTTGACGACGGTGCCGCTTCCTGCGAGCGCGGCGTAGCCAAGGTGAGTGAATTATCAGCCCGCCTCGGCGCACATGCACACGGGGCAGCCTGCGACGCGCGGCGAGGTATACGTGCGTGTGAGTCTGCCGCCTCGGCGCACAGGGGCGCTCCCCGGGGTGCCCGCCGTTGGTCGTGTCGCCTGCGTAGACTACGCGCATCTGGCCGTGGCCCTCGATGCGGTGGTCACGCGCCAGCGCAATCCATTTTGGCGGTAGTGTATACTGTAGGTTTTTGGGCTATGTTTTTGTGTGAATGTGAATACAATACTCGACCACGTCGCGTTTTTGGAACGAAGTTCGCAGGCCTTCATTGGCGGCGACTTCATGGACGAGTGAGAGGACGAGGACGCGAACGACGGCGAGGATGAGGGCGAGGAATCAGCCGAGGACGAGAAGCTCCCAAGAAAGAAGCGGCGGCGCGATGGACTGCCGCGGGTTACCCCGATGCGGCTCGAGTCCGCATGCTGGAGCGGCGGCCTGTGCGACGCACCGAAGCTCGGCGCGCTCGTGGCGCGCGTCTTGGCGCGCTGCTGCTGGTTCTGGCTAGAAGAAGTGCGCTTCTGGGTCTGCCGCGATTGCCCAGCGGGCCGCTTCCGCCCGATGGTGGAACGCTCCGCTCGCGTCGTTGGCGCCATTTTTGCGGTTTTGGATCCACACTAGTTCACTTTTTTTTTTTTTTGGATCCACACAAACACACTATGGTTTTGGATCCACACAAGCTCAATTTTGGTTTTGGATCCACACAAGTCAAGTTTGGATCCACACAAGCTAACTTTTTGGTTTGGATTCACACAAGACAACTTTTTTGGTTTGGATCCACACAAGCTAACTTTTTGGTTTGGATCCACGCAAGACAACTTTTTGGGTTTGGATCCACGCAAGCGTGTTTTGGATCCACACAAATTATTGTCCCCTCCCACAGCGCATGCGACAGCGTCGCGTTAGTATACACCTTGAAGCGCCGCGCAGACACCGCGTCGTTGGTCAGCGTGTGGTGCGTCAGCACTTGCGCGTGAGGATGAAGTCGACGACGGTGCCGCTTCCTGCGAGCGCGGCGTAGCCAAGGTGAGTGAATTATCAGCCCGCCTCGGCGCACATGCACATGGGGCAGCCTGCGACGCGCGGCGAGGTATACGTGCGTGTGAGTCTGCCGCCTCGGCGCACAGGGGCGCTCCCCGGGGTGCCCACCGTTGGTCGTGTCGCCCGCGTAGACGACGCGCATCTGAAGGGTCGGCGGTGGTCATGCGCCAGCGCAATCCATTTTGGCGTTTTTTGGGGCCCTAAGGCCAGTTTTTTTGTGTGAATGTGAATACATAACCCGACCACGTCGCGTTTTCGGAACGGCGGCGATTTCATGGACGAGTGAGAGGACGAGGACGCGAACGACGGCGAGGACGAGGGCGAGGAATCAGCCGAGGACAAGAAGCTCCCAAGAAGAAAGCGGCGGCGCGATGGACTGCCGCGGGTTAACCCGAGACTCGGAAGAGCTGTGCGTCGATCGCGGCGGGTCGGCGCTCGAGGTGATGACGAGGTCGGAGTCACTGCTGCCCGATGCGTCCTCGTTGAGCTCCTCCCGCTCGCCGCCAGTCAGCCGGCTGCTCTCGCGCTTTTTGTGGCGGCTCGAGTCCGCATGCTGGAGCGGCGGCCTGTGCGGCGCACCAAAGCTCGGCGCGCTCGTGGCACGCGTCTTGGCGCGCTGCTGCTGGTTCTGGCCAGAAGAAGTGCGCTTCTGGGTCTGCTGCGATTGCCCAGCGGGCTAGTTCCGCCCGATGGTGGAACGCTCCGCTCGCGTCGTTGGCGCCATTTTTGCGGTTTTGGATCCACACTAGTTCACATTTTTTTGGTTTTGGATCCACACTAGTTCACTTTTGGTTTTGGATCCACACAAGTTCACTTTTGGTTTTGGATCCACACTAGTTCACTTTTTTTTGGTTTTGGATCCACACAAGTTACATTTTTGGTTTTGGATCCACACAAGCTCAATTTTGGGTTTGGATCCACACAAGTCAAGTTTGGATCCACACAAGCTCACTTCTTGGTTTGGATCCACACAAGACAACTTTTTTGGTTTGGATCCACACAAGCTAACTTTTTGGTTTGGATCTACGCAAAACAACTTTTTTGGTTTGGATCCACGCAAGCGTGTTTTGGATCCACGCAAGATATTATTGTACCTCTGGCTCCAGGCTGGCGGGCGGGCGCGTCGCAAGCAGCGCCTCCGGGCGCGTCGCCGGAAGCGCCCACGGGCGCGTCGTTGGCGACGCGCGCGAGCGTCAAGTAGGAGCGGGCCTCGTCGGCGGAGGGATGCAGGGCGCGCCACTTGGACGTGATGATGGTGTAGACGGGCTTCTTGTTGGACATATACTTGCCGCTGAGCAATTTTCCCAGCGCGTCGGCCGAGCAGACTATGTCACCCCGACGCGAGGCCACCTCGCTGACGAAGGGCTTGAATGCGCCAACAACGGGCACCGCCACCCCGGTCACGTCGGAGCGCAGCCAGGGCACGTCCTCCAAGAGCATCCAGCGATCGCGGGTTTGCCGGCGGACGCAGCGAGGCGGCTGGTCCAGGCCGACGAGCTGCCGCAGGTTGCTCAACTTGATACCGTGCTGCTGGCCGATCTTGTGGAGATCTGCCTCGTCACCGCGTGCAGCACGCCCGCACGATCAGCCACATCGCGCCGTTGCCGTTGAGAGCAGTGTTTTCACTAAAAGAATAGCTTCAAATCCGGGCCGCCACTAAAAGAAAAGCTTCGAATCCGGGCCGCCTGGTTTTGTTTAAAAAAAGTCTAATGTTCGTAATTTTGCAAGTTGATCTCAGAACCACTCAACATAGAGCTATTCATTTATATAAAGTCAAACAATAATAAACACACATACACATACAACATGCACACCACACACTCCAGCACTCCCGCCATCAAAAGCTAAACGCATCAAATATCACAAAAAGCTCCGGCGTGAGGCGATAATATCTTGCGTGGATCCAAAACACGCTTGCGTGGATCCAAACCCAAAAAGTTGTCTTGCGTGGATCCAAACTAAAAAGGTAACTTGTGTGGATCCAAACCAAAAAAGTTGTCTTGTGTGGATCCAAACCAAAAAGTTAACTTGTGTGGATCCAAACTTCACTTGTGTGGATCGAAACCAAAAATTGAACTTGTGTGGAACAAAAAACAAAAGTGTAACTTGTGTGGATCCAAAAAAAAAAAAAAGTGAACTAGTGTGGATCCAAAACCCAAAGTGAACTAGTGTGGATCCAAAACCAAAAGGGTTAACAACCCGACGTGCGTGTGAAGTCGTGTATTTGCCGCACAGCTCTAGCAGTGGTTGAGGCCTGGACGAGGCTCCAGACGGTCGTTGCGACGAGGGACTGGCCGCAGCTCCGGCGGCATACTACCCGGTGGTGCTGGGTACCGTTAGACAAGTTTCATGGCAGTTTTCGCCAGTGTCGCGGCAGCTGTCCCCCCCCAAGGCTGTGCTTCGGCTCAAGCCTACTTTGGCGCGGCCCTAGACATATGGCTGAAGACTTGACCCCCAGCCGTCTCCACGGCCTTCTGCGCGGTCGAGTCTCCGCTGCAGCCCGCCCCACAACTGCTCCACCCCCCCTAGCTAGATGTGAGCACGCGTGGTCTACGTGTTGACTGGTCTGTGGTCACGTGCCGTGTCACTTAGTGAGAAATAATACCTGTGTGGGCCCTTTTTACGTTATAAAGCCACTAAAACAAAACTAGCCATCAGCGCGATCGGCGAAAAAGAGCTTGAAGTCTTCCGTCCATCGGACCATGGCGAGCCCGTGCGGCAGCGGCACAGGCTGATAGTCCCGATTCGGCTTTGATCATTTGACCCATGTGACCCAGCAACCGGCCCGGCCCGAAGAGCGCGCCATGGGGCTCGCCGCGCGCCGACGGTCGCTGGTATACTGCACGGCGCACGCGGCATCCGGTTGGTGAATCCGTCCCAAGCCGAACCTAGCGAGTGGTTTGTGCGCTCTTGTTGTCATGGTCCATCGTCATAGGTTACGTCGGGTGCGGCAGCACCAGTGCGCTGGCCAGAACGCGCTATCTGGTCCGTTTCTCTCAGCGGCAACGCTGCGCACCTATCTGACCAAAAGCAGTCCAAGCCTCAGGGCTGAGCTTGTCGTCGGACTTGTGCCGCGAGCGGGTAGAGTGTTGACGTATGGGTATATACTCGTCGGTTGGTGCCGCCGTTGGGGAGAGTCTGGGACCCTGGGTTGTTGAGGAAAGTGCCCGTGTCTGAAACGTTCCAAAATAGGACACCCAGGTGGACGCGGCCAGGCCGCCGCGCAAGGCCGCTGGAGGGGGGCGCGCGGTCGATTTGGGGTCATCGATGATTTTGTTTTTTTGCATGTGCCGGTGCATGGTTCCCGCCTTTTGCGAGGACGCGCGCGGCGCCTGGGAGACGGCAGCCTCCGGCACGCTGCATCACGCGGGTTGTGGGGCGTCCGGGCGTCCGTGCGGGGCCAGTGCCGGCGATCCGGTCCGGCACCATGATGTTGTTGGGGGCAGCGGCGGGCAAGGGAGTCGAGCAGGTTGTTTGGTCGCAGCCGCAGGGCCACCGCAGGTTGATAAATACCAAAATGCCGGCCGGGCGGGAGGGAAACTAAATTCAAAACAAATCAGAAATAGCGCTGTCGTCGGTCGAATTGGGCTCGCTGCCGGCTGCTCAGGGAGACCAACGCAGCTTCTACCAACCGGACTGAACCGGCATTGGGACGGCGTCGGTGTGCTGGTGATGGCGCGCCGAAAGCCCGGTGCGCGTGCGCGCTTGCCGCCTCAGCCCAGTGCCTTCATGAAAGTCGCCGCCGGGTCGACATGGACCTGTATCAAGATGGGCGATGCGCAAGGCATGCTACCTTCAACATATCAGCTGCGGGAATGGACAGCATGTGCATGCTCATGACTCATGATGCAGGTCTCGAAATGCATCAGGCCACTTGCCGCGGCGCTCGCTCGTCCTGAGGTACACATTTGGTACTGCTGCTGCAGACGAAGCGTCGATTTGGATTTGGCGACCGTCTGGCTCCATTACGACAGCGGCATCACGGTCTTCGACGCTGGCTCCACTGGCAGGGGTATGGGGGGTGGTTGGGGCGTGGGTGAGTGCATCGACATCGGGGCTGCAGAGGGAGGCCGCCAGGCGGCTCCCAAGGCCGATAAAAGGCCTTTTGGGGAGTCCGCCCCCCCCCCGGTAGTTTTTTCCGTTGGGGTCACGTGACCAGACACCAGAATATTTTGGGCTGAGTGTTTCGACCCCTGTACGTGACCATGGCATATGGGTTGCATATGAGCCGCTTGGGAGCCTCTGAGGAGTGCTACATCGCTCATAACGTTCACTTATGCCCAGATTTGGCGAAAAAGCCCAATGCGAACCTCGTCTTGAATCACCGTCTTGTCTGGGTAGTGTGTCTGGTGGCCTCTCCCGTCGTGGGTCTGTTGTCAGAGGCTCGTGGGCACCCACCAGGGGTGGATATTGCAAGGCATGTCCCTGTCAAAAGGCTTAAAACAGCCCTAAAACAAAACTAAAACAAAACTCGAGACGATTTCGATTTCATTAATAAAAATGCCGTGCAGTGGGTCGGGGTCGTGTGAAGTATGTCGGCATCGCCGAAAAGGCCTCGGACGGCACTGGATGGGCCCATGCGGGAGCGCATGGCGCTCCAGGAGCGTTCTGAGTGGCTCGACACTCGTGCCATATCATGTGTCGACAGACCTGACCAGCGTTGCGCGCGCCAGGGCTCGTGCGCAGCTCCGGCGCTCCGGCGAGACGCCTCACCAGCGAACTCACCAGCTCGTCCGTCACCGTCGCGCCAGCTTCCACAGCCCGGAAGTGATGCAGCGATGCGTGCTGCCCGTTCAGCCGACGGTAGCGCGTTCCCTAGGCTAGCCCTAGGTGTGTATGTATTCCGTTTCAGGACAGTGGGCTGGGGGCTGGCCCCTCCGCTTTTCCGGTGGTTGTTTGTTCGACTGGGAGGCTGGGCTGGAGGATGCGATGCACAACTATATATATGTAGATCATTAATACTGATGTATATATGAGCTCCGGCTTCTTGAGCGTTTATTTACAAAACACAGGTCACACGCACAACACACACAACACAGGAACCACCACACCACTGAACACACGAACGAAACACACGACCGAACCACTTAGCAGCGATCGGCGGGAGCGTTTATGTAGGTGCCCGCCGCGAAGATGAGGGTGCCCGCGTGCCCGTGACACCTCGCGCCGCGGGCTTGGCCTCAAATATCCAGTATTGCGCATTGCTGCTACGGCTACGGCGGCACAGGCACCGGGAATAAAACTGACCATGGAGCTGGGACACGACGCGCGGGCTATAGAAAATCGATGCGCAGCGTGTCGACATATATACAAAGGAACCTTATTTCACCTTTCTCGGCTCGATCCGAGCAAATTGAAAACCGCCGACTTTGGCTCCACTGTCCACTGGGTCCCCGAGGCCGACCGGCCTAACTCTAACTGTAACACAATGGGAAACCCAAGCACAAAGCACAACACATAGTTAACAAGAAGAGCACAAGCTACTAGCTACAATAAGCGCACACGCCACACAGTCCGCACACAATAGAGTAGGCTGCGCCGTATAGATAGTAAACACACGGCGCGTGCGTACACGTAACCCGCACGACCATATACCATATATATACACCATCACCATCACCATTCAATCGTCGAGCGCCACCTCGAGCTCGAGCCACAAAGCATGAGCAAACGCACGTGTACCACCGATTCCAGAGAAGAAGCAGGAAACGTCTACTATAAAAATCTCCGCCGCATCCAGCATCCACAGCGATACAACTGGTGAGTGGGTGGCTCGCAAGGCATTGTCCGAACACGACAGACACGAAGCCAATCCAGCAACGAGCGCCTATCGCGTACAGTAGCGCACCGAGGCTGTGTACGATGCGCGTCTGCCACAGCATGGTGGATGGGGTTGGGTAGCCGCCTCGAGCACGTCGTGCCGGCCGCAAGGACGCAGCGTTGCGTGCGCAGAGTGGAGGTACTGCACGGCGCGCCCCAGCAGCAGCCCCTTTCGTGCTGGTAGAAGCAGCCCGTGCAACTCAACCACCCTGTCGACCTACAGCGCACCCGCCGACTCACTCGTAGTAGAGCGCAAAGCACATCGCCACAGCCGTCACCTTGCCCTGCAACCAAGGTCGGAAAGCGCACCCGGTGAGGATGTCGCGTGGGCACGGGCGCCAGGGCCGCGGGGCGCAGCGGGGGCGCGTCGCAAGGCTGCGGCAGCCGCGACTCACCCCAGGATGACTCCATTCTGCCGTTGCACAGTTGTCATACTCCTTGTCCCACAAGCAGCGCGACGCAATCCGAAGCGACTGGCGGACGTTCTCGGTGATGGCCACCTGGGAGAGGGGGCGAGGGGGCTCACTACCCGCCGTAGCCGAGGGACGCAGGGTGCTAACCCTAACCCCAACCCCAACCCCGCTGGGAGGCCGGTGTGCTGCCGATGCCCAACGCGCAGCCCTGTTACGGACTGCATCCCATCGCAGGCGGAGCCCTGCCGTCGCGGGCCACGTGTAGAGGCGCAGGGGGCGTCGCGCACGTGAAAAATAAGCTTGTAGCGCGGCGACTCGCCCATCAGCTCCTTGACCTTGGTCATGCACTCTTGTGAAATCTCCTTGGCCACGTCCATAGTCTCGGCGTGGTCATACTCCCACGCATACCGCCTGCGCGCAGAGGTAGCACGGGGGTCGGCGGGGGCGGTGAGGGCGCCGTGGCGTGTGCGGTGCGCTGTGCCGCTGCGCGGGCCGACGCCCGCACGCGCCAGCAGCGAGGGAGCAACGCACCCTTTCTTGTCCTTGTCCAAGGTGTAGGCCATCTTGTCCGCAATCACCGCTTTCATGGCCGCAACCGAAGCAGACGGCTTGAACCTGTGGAGTGGCGTGCCAGTCAGCAGGACCGCCGTGCCGGGAGCACGGGTCCTTCAGTTTGGCGGGGCCGGGCGGCGGGCGGCTGACGGGTGCGCCGGCTGTGAAGCCCGGGCCAGTAGAAAGTTTCCTCACCGCTGCTCCTCTGTCGGCGCCTTCCGATAGGTGTTCTCGAACACCTTGATCGGCTGTACCGCGCTGCTGTACTCGTCGGCCATGGTAGGCGCCGCGCTAGGCTGGCGCGGGCGAAAGTTGCAACGGTTTTGACGTTACGGAATCTATTTTTGGGCTCGAAACCAGCCAGAATTTTCGCGCGAAATTTGGCAAAAGCGTCGCGAAGGCGTCGCAAAGGCTCGGCGATCGAACAAATGCAGGCCAAGCCTGGGCCCGACGCTGGCACGACGGCCCAGCGCCGTAAACGACCAGCCGCAGCCCCCGCCTTGGCGCGCACCCCAAAAAAAGCCGCGCGCGTGGAGGAGCATGACTTGCCATTCCAGTTGGCGGTCGCTGCCCGAAAGCCACTGCAGGCCAAGGCACTCCAGCACAGCAGGCCCACGGTGGACGAGTGCCGGGTTGTGTATGCGGCGCTGGCTGAGATCTTCCCCGGCACAGCTACGGCAAGGGTGACCTCGAGCCACGGCAGCGGCGGCCAGACCACCTGTTTGGACTCGCTCATTCGCACCATGCTCTCGCAGAACACGACCGATACCACCAGCGCGCGGGCGTTTGCGCGTTTGAAGGCCGCGTTCCCCGCCTGGGAGCAGGTTCGCACCGCCGACCCCGCCGCCGTCGAAGCGGAAATCAAGCTGTGCGGCCTCGCAGCCACGCGGACAGCGCGCATGCAGGCAATCCTCCAAACGCTTCACGCAGAGCGCGGGGAGTGCAGCCTCGAGCACCTGTGAGTGGCCGGCCGCTGCGCGCAAGGGGTTGGGGCTTGCCAGGGCTGCTGGGCTGGTCGGGCGATGCGCAAGGTCGCCCAGCGGAGGGGCCGCGCCGAGGCATGGGAAAGGCACAGCCGGCTCCCTTCAACCCTTCACCGGTTGACCCACCACCCCCGTCTCCCGTGCGGTTGCAGGCGGCAAATGCCCGACGCCGACGTGAAGGCCGAGCTCGGCCGCTTCAAGGGCGTGGGGCCCAAGACCATCTCGTGCGTTCTGCTGTTTTGTCTGGCCCGTGCCGAGTTCCCGGTCGATACGCACGTGTGGAAGCTGAGCCTCTCGCTCGGCTGGGTCCCGCGCTCGGCGAGCCGCGACCAGACTTACGCGCACCTCAACGCCATCGTGCCTGGCGAGCTCAAGCATGCGCTGCACATCATGCTCGTCGCATACGGCAAGCAAGAGAAGAACGACACGAAGCTTCTGCTATCTCATTGCCGCGCCGCGCCGCTCCAGCTGGACTGAGCGAGCTAAGGCGCGGCGCTGCGGAGTTGGCTGGGAGGAGCTACAGCTCTGTCTGGTGTCTGGTAGACGGCGATGTGCGGGCTGCGTATTGCGTGTCTTGCAGGGCAAGCTTAAAGCTTAAGCTTAGGTCGGGCTTGGGCTTTACAAGATATTGTTTTACTTCGTCGGGGCTTGTGTGGACGCCGCGATCACTTGCATTGCCCACCCTGGTGCAATATCATTGCGCGCCTATTAGGCAGTATACGACCCCCCTTCCGACCTCCCGTGTGTATGCCATACACCATACCATATTGGTAATCACTATATCGTGTAAAGGCCAAGGTCGAAGGTCGGGCAGTGAATAACACAAGAGAGAGCACAGCAAGAGCACGCACTGTATCTATATACGGGTACGTGTTAACGTTAGCGATGACGTGTGCAAGTGCCTCGTGCCCTGTGTGTCCTTGTTATTTGCCTTGAGCAACATGCTCAGCAGCGTGCTCTCCCCGTGTATGTTTTTGGCTGCTTCGGAAGGAAGAAAAGTGACCCTCGCGGTATTTTTTGGTTTGTTATGAGTAAGTGCGTTTAGCCGGAGGACTGGTCGCGCGTCGCGAGCCGCCTCAAGGGCGCCGGATGGCGTCGATCGAAGACGTGCGAGGCATCCTCATCGCGGGCGAGACGGCAGAGCTGAACAGCGTCCAGATCCACCAAGACAAGCTGGGCGAGTACATCCGGACCGGCGGGACGATGAACGGCCGGCCGGCCTACTTCAAGGACAACAACACCAACCACATGCTGTGGTTCGCGCAGGCGTCGGACGGCCCGACGTGGTATGTTGGCAAGCGCGAGGAGTTTGGCCAGCCGCGCGGCTGGCTGCAGGTCAAGTCGGATGCAGCGTCGCCGGCGGAGATCATTGGTACGTGGGGCGTGTGGGTTGCAGCGGAGAAGGTCTGGAAGGAGGGCCGGAACGTGCAGTGCGTTGCGGTCTCCGCGACGCCGGGGGTCTACATCCACGGGCCCACGCCCAACCAGCTTCTGCAGGACAAGCTCGGCGAGTTCCGCCGCGTGCAGCAGCGCGTGGTGACCGAGCGCGGCGTCTACGAGATGGTGCGCGCCTCCGCCACCCCCTTGCCCCACCACCCCCGTGCGCGCGCGCAGCACAGCGCCCCGTGCCCTCCCCTTCACCCCACTCACCCCTGCCCTGCCTTGCGCTTCGCAGGTGGGGATGCCCAACGTGATGATGTGGTACGCGCCGGGCGGCACGTGGAACATCGGGAAGAGGGACGAGCTCGGCCAGAACCGCGGCTGGTACCAGGCCGTGTCCAAGGCCATCTCGCCAGAGGGCATCACCAACTGGCAGGTGTGGGACGGCGCCAACCGCAAGTGGGAGAAGGCGCTCGAGCTGCAGGCCATGAGCGTCGGGTCCAAGCGCGTCGCCTTCACGGGCAACACGCCGCGCGGCATCAACGTGGACAAGCTGGGCGAGTTTGTGCGGCGCGGCTTCCGCTTCGAGGGCGGCCGCGCGGTCTACGAGGCGGTCGAGACGGCCGACCGCGCCATGTGGTACTGCAACAAGTACTGGTACATTGGGCAGGCGCAGGACCTGGGCAAGCCGCAGGGCTGGTTCTGCTGCAAGGACGACGCCGCCTGCCCCGAGCTGTGCAAGGCGACGTGGCGCGTCTCTGACGGCCAGCAGATGATCGACGCGGAGGAGGTGGCCTGCATGCCCGTCGGCGCGATGACGGTGATGGTGGCGGGCGAGACGCCGTCCAACCTCAACTCAGACAAGCTGGGCGAGTTCGTCCGGCAGGTGGGGCGCGAGGTGAACCACCGGCCCGTCTACTCGCAGGTCGGCAACGAGAACCGGATGCTCTGGTATTCGGTCGGCTACTGGTACCTGGGCCGCAAGGACGAGCTGGGCAAGTCGCAGGGCTGGCTCTGCGTGCGCGACTCGGCGCCGGCGCCTGAGCTGACGCAGTCCATGTGGCGCGTGGGCGACGGCGAGACGCTGCACGACGCGCCGCACATCAAGTGCGCCGCCATCGGCACGCGCTGCATCGAGGTGCTGGGCGAGCCGGTGGGGCACCTGCACAAGGACAAGATGGGCGAGTTCAAGATGCTGGCGGCGCAGGAGGTGAACGGCAAGCCCGTCTACGAGAAGGACCCCTCCGTCTCGCACATGGTCTGGGCGGCCAACGGCTACTGGTACGTGGGCAAGCGCGACGAGCTGGGCAAGCAGGCGGGCTGGATGCAGGTGCGCGACTCGTCGAGCCTGCCCGAGGAGATCTGCGGTATCTGGCAGATCTGGAACCAGTCGGAGAAGCGCTGGATGCCGTCGGAGGGCGTCAAGGTGACGGCGGTGGGCAACATCCAGGTCTCCGTCTCGGGGCCGATGCCCGCCACCTGCTCGGTCCACGCCAACAAGCTGGGCGAGTTCATCCGGCTCAAGGGGCAGGAGGCCAACAACTACTGCATATACAAGAAGAAGGACGACGACACCATGCTCTGGCACGCGGGCGGCGCCTGGTGGATCGGGCCCGCCGCCTCGGTCGGCAAGCAGGCGGGCTACTGGCGCTGCCGCGACGCCACGCGCGTGCCCGAGGCGACGCGCGCCGCGTGGGAGGTCGGCGACGGCGCGCGCTGGCACGTCGCGGACCGCGTGCGCTGCACCGAGTACCTGATGCCGCGGCTGGTGCTCAAGGGGCCGACGCCCGAGGACCGCCACCAGGACAAGCTTGGCACCTACGTGCTGACGAGCGAGACGGTCAACGACCGGCCGTGCTACCACCAGCTGAGCAACCCCTCGCGCATGATGTGGTTCCTCACGCCCTACTGGTACATTGGCAAGAGCGTCGAGCGCGGCCTGGGCCAGGGCTGGGTGCAAGTGCGCTCGCTCGCGCACGTGCCCGAGCAGATCACCGGCACGTGGGCCATCTGGAACTCGACCGAGAAGGTCTGGCTCGACGCGCCCGACCTGCACATCCAGGCCGACGCCTCGGCGCGCGCGGCGGCCGAGCGCGTGGCCAACGAGCCACTGCCGCTGCCCAAGGCGCTGCCCGCGGCCGCGCTGGCCGCGCAGCGCAGCGAGGCGCTCATGGTGGTGGAGGAGATGGCGCCCCACGCGGCCGTCGTCGCGATGAGCCTGCAGGCGGTCGAGCAGCGCTTCGACGTCTTCCTGACGCACGACTGGGGCACCGACGGCGAGGGCCGCCGCACGCACGAGCGCGTCGCGGCCGTCAACCGCGCGCTCCAGGCGCGCGGGCTGCGCACCTACTTCGACGAGGACCGGCTGCAGGGCAACGTGGTCGACCGCATGTGCGCCGGCATCGACGACTCGGACGTGATCGTCGTCTTTGTCACCGCCAACTACATCGACAAGGTCTCGGGGAAGGCGGGGCCGCAGGACGCGTGCAAGCGCGAGTTCGAGTACGCCGAGCGCACCAAGGGCGCCGACCGGCTGCTCTCGGTCGTCATGGAGCCTGCCGTGCGCGATACGCGCGCCTGGCGCGGCGGCGTCGGGATGGTACTCGGCTCGCGCGCGCCCATTGACCTCGCGGGCGGGGACGAGGGGTCGCGCGAGTGGGATGCGGGCGTGCAGGCGCTCTGCGACGAGGTGCTCAAGCTCCAGGGCGTCGGCGGCGCCGCGGGGGGGGTCGGCGCGAGCAGCGCCGCGGGCGGGGGTGGCGGTGCCGCGGCGGCCTGCGCGCAGCACGCGCTCGCGCTGGGCCGCGCGCGCGGCGGCGGCGGCGCGCAGGGCACGTCGGGCGACGGCGGCGGCGACAGCTCACACGCGGCGGCGGAGTCGCAGCTGACGATGGTGCAGAAGGTGGAGAAGATCCGCAACCAGCTGGGGCTCGACTCGAAGCTCGTCATCGGCGCCGCCATCGCCGAGGCCAACGCCAGCCTCGGCATCGATCCCGCCGGCACGCTGCACGTGCAGGTGGAGCGACTGCTAGCCGAGCTGGGACTTAGCGACTGAACTTATCGAGCGCTTAGGGTTAAGCCCTCCGGCTCTCGGGTCTTTTCAGCGCGTGCGCTGGCTTGGCCTGCCCGGTCCACCCCCTGCCACCGTGGTGTCGCCTCTGCTTCTCTTCAACCTCTCTCACCTCTCGCACTGTGTGTGTGGAGGTCTCTGTGCTATGTGTGTTATGGCTAATTTTGTCTGTTTGTTGTGTGTGGTACAACTTCTGCGTGTGCGTAGGCGGCGGGGCGTGGCTGGCTTGCCATTGTGACACCCCTTTCCTGCCGTGGCGGGTCAGTAAATCACGTTTGTGACATGCCCCCCCCCTCAGCCATATTTAATAAAATATACACCATCAACACTCAATCTACATTTATTATTTTTAGCAGCGCCGTTGGCGTCTTTTTGGATACTGGTGGATACCATGGATGGACTGACTGCTGGATTACTGGATTACTTACTGCATACGCATACACAGCCTGTGAACGGGAGATGTGAATAGAACTATCGATATATCGATTTTTTTATAATCGATATTTAGTGGTGTTTTGGCTGGTCTACTGGTCTATAATATGTCGTCGATATTTAGTGATGTTTTGCTACGGACTGATTGATATATCGCCAGTCAATATATCGGTCGATATTTACTGGTACAAGTCTTAGTTAGTTATCAACTATCCAGTTTCAGTTTTAGTCACGAAGTGTCAATCGACATCTGTGATGATCTCCTTACCCTTACCAGTAGCTCCTGCTTCTGGTTCCAGATCCACCATATATGCACGCATGTCTGCCCCCGCCCCTCTCTCCCCGTCGTGTCGTCTCTCTGATCTCCAGACTTCTCAATTCCAATTCAACATAATTCAGCTTATTATATTTTTGTTGAAGACCCGGAGGCCGGAGGTAGCTTCATACCTCATAATTATTTATTTATAATTTAATACTGCTTATTTTCAGTAAGATTATTTACAATAAGTACAATACGTAATATGCGATACGCGATGCGCAATACGCAATACGCAGCTCTCTCCCTCTACCCCTACTACTCCTACTCGCTCTGTAACTTGTAAGGAACCGCTCTTCCTCCGGTCTCTAGCTCTAGATCCGCGGCAGGCAAAAGTTTACCGATACGAACATTTTTTACACTTTATTTAACACACCTAGTATAGTGGCTCTCTGTCCCGCGTCCCGCTCGCTCCAGCGAGAGGTAGGGAGCCGCCCTCCTTCCTGTACCTGCCTCTAGATAGTAGATAGACCCGACGGAGAAAACCATATTAATTTATTTGAACTCAAACCCCCCACCCCCCTCGCTCCATCGAGAGTGCATAGTGAGCGAGCCGCCCTCCCTCCGTACCCGTATCACGTATCACTATCACTATCACTAGAAGACTAGTCACTAGACAGACTTCGTATCTGGCTCTGTCTCTATCTCTAGACTATCTAGACTATAATGCAACATAATAATAATTACGTATAATGTATAATATTATTAGTTTATGTCAACCTATACTAAACCTATACACGGCTTTCCCTCCCACTCACTCCCTGGCTCTAGCGAGTGCGAGTGGTATTTAGTTGTAGTCGCCCTCCCTCCAGCGTCTCTGTAGACATGATCATGTCGCCTCCCGGTCTAGACACTATAGATAGACCTGAAATCTATACTATATAGACGATAAGCGGTAAGTGCCGTCTGTCTAGTGTTAGTGTCTAGAGCTAGAGCACTCGGAAGACAACATACAACACATATTTTTAGGTCTTTTGAAATATTTTGGCTGCTATCGCTATCGCGTCTTTCCCTCACTGGCTGTAGCACGAGGTGATTATAGTAAGTGGTCCCC
>Ga0335398_10005716_pt1 | contig 16161 bp, 10 predicted proteins | sample BON03_FD_205742 | JGI IMG/M metagenome (GOLD analysis project Ga0335398, IMG submission 205742) | Freshwater microbial communities from Lake Bonney liftoff mats and glacier meltwater in Antarctica - BON-03 (spades assembly) (version 2) | ecosystem: Environmental > Aquatic > Freshwater > Ice >... | reverse complement strand
ACTGATGATTGACGTCTCACAAGCCTCGCTCAGTCCTGAGGTCGCTTCCCGCACACCGGAGATTGGCCCTTTGTTCCTGAAAGATGGTGAGCCGCTTCGTCTACGCATATTCATCGACCGCAGCATCATCGAAGTATTCGCTAATGACCGCCAATGTTTGACCCTGCGGGCTTATCCCACGCGTCAAGACAGCTATGGAGTCTCCGTATTCGCCCGCGGCAGCGATGCGAAACTCGTCACGCTCAATGCCTATCAGATGCGCAGTATCTGGCCCGAGCTTAAAGATAAGGAAGGCAAATAATTGGCCTACAACATATTTCAGGACAGATAATGAAACGTTGGTATTGCGCACTTTGATTTTATGGATATAATTAACAGGAAATTGGAAAAGAGCAACCACGTAGGGCATTTGTTCTCAATGTTTTTGATGACGGAACTTTTTTAAAGTCAAATGAAGAATTACTGGTCGGCATACCACGGATAAAAAGTGGAAATAAAATGGAAGGTAAATTCTTTCCTTTGTTATATCCTGTAAAACATAGTAAATTTTAAGAACATAAAATTAATTACGGTTCAAAAAATAGTTCATATTAAAGTAAAATATAAAATTATGCGAAGTAAAACAAAAAAATTTATGACTCTTTTTGGTCTGATATTTTTATTTAGTTGTCAGCCTCAAAAAAACTTTTCTCTCAATGAGGTTACAATCATTCCAAGGCCTGAAATACTTGAACTAAAAAAGGGATCCTTTTTGTTTGATAAAAACACTAGATTCATCGTTGAAAACGAAGAACAGGGAGCAATTGCCCGAGAACTGACCGATATATTTGAAAAAGCTGCCGGATTTAAACCGCAAATAATTATTGGTAAAGAAGCAGAGAAAAACAGTGTTTTTTTTCTAACCAGAGCCGAAACTGACAATGAAGGGTATATTTTGGATGTAATAGATGGGCGAATTGAAATTACCGCGTCCAAGCCAGCCGGATTCTTTTATGGCATTCAAACACTTCGCCAATTGTTGCCTGTTGAAATTGAAAGTAAAAAACAGGTAAAGGATATTGATTGGTTGATACCAAATATCAAGGTTTATGATAATCCAAGGTTTAAATGGAGAGGATTTATGCTTGATGTGTCGCGACATTTCTTTCCGAAGGAATATATCAAAGACCTGATTGATTACTTGTCATTGCATAAAATAAATACCTTTCACTGGCACCTTGTAGATGACCAAGGTTGGAGGATTGAAATTAAAAAATATCCAAAACTTACTGAAGTAGGAGCATGGCGCGTAGATCACGAAGATAAACATTGGGATGCCCGTCCAAAGCAAAAAGATGGAGAAGAAGCGACCTATGGAGGATTCTACTCACAGGAAGATATAAAGGAAATTGTAGCTTTTGCCAAAAGTAGACAAGTTACAATTGTACCAGAAATTGAAATGCCCGCACATGTAACTTCTGCCCTAGCTGCCTATCCTGAATTTTCATGTACGGGCGGTCCATTTACTGTGCCTTCGGGAGGATTGTGGCCAATCACCGATATTTATTGCGCTGGAAACGAGGGTACCTTTACCTTTCTGGAAGATGTACTTACTGAAGTAATGGAGCTATTCCCATCTGAATACATCCACATTGGTGGAGATGAAGCAACAAAAACGGAATGGGAAAAATGCCCCAAGTGTCGCAAAAGAATAAGCAGCGAAGGACTTAAAAATGTTGAAGAGCTGCAGAGTTATTTTATTAAACGGATTGAGAAGTTTATCAGTTCTAAGGGTCGGAGGTTAATTGGCTGGGACGAAATACTGGAGGGTGGTTTGGCTCCTGGAGCAAGCGTAATGAGCTGGAGGGGTTTTAAAGGAGGAATAGAAGCGGCTGAAAAGGGACATGACGTGGTTATGACACCTATAGACTTGACTTACTTTAATATGTACCAAGGGCCTGCCGATCAGGAGCCCATTGCCTGGGGAGGTTATACCCCACTTAGAATGGTATATGCTTTTGATCCAGTTCATGAGTCTATGAGCGAAAAAGCAGCTCTGCATGTAATTGGTGGACAGGCAAACCTTTGGGGTGAGTTTATTACAGAAAAAGAGCTTTCTATGTACATGACCTTCCCAAGACTCGCTGCTTTGGCAGAAAAATTGTGGACTCCCAAAGAATTAGCTGATTGGTCTGATTTTTCCAGAAGAGTTAAAACTCTTTTTAAGAGATATGATTATCTGGATATTAACTATGCTAAAAGTGCTTATTTGATATCATTAAATGCAAAAATATTATTAGATGATAAAACGGTTTCAATAGTATTGAATAATGAATTTCCGGATTCAGATATTCGTTATGTTTTAGGAAATGAAGATCTAGGTAGTAATGCAAACAAATATTCAGATCCTATTAAAATTTCAGAAACAACTGTTATAAAAGCAGCTCTATTTGAAAATGATAAAGTAATTGGAAAAACCTTTATCGATACAATAAAGTTTCATAGGGCTGTTGGAAAAACAGTGAAATATGCGGAGCCTTATAGTGAGAGCTATAAGGGTCAGGGAGAATTTAATTTGACCAATACGATTAGAGGAACAAAGAATTTCCATGATGGGCAGTGGCAAGGATGGATTGGTAAAGACATGGAAGTTGTCATCGATTTAGAAAGTGAGCAATTAGTACAAAGGGTTATAGTGGGAACTTTAGAGAATCAAGGTTCTGAAATTTATTTCCCAATAGCGGTAGAAGTGTCAACCTCAATTGATGGAAAATCTTATAACAATCAAGGTGATATAAAAAGAGCCTATAGCCAAAATGGGGACTCTAGTTTAAAAGATTTTATAGTTAATTTTAAATCAACATCAGCCAAATTTATTAAGGTAAAAGTGACAAATTTAGGGACTCCTATTAATGGAGGTGGTTCATGGTTATTTATAGATGAAATCGCTGTAGAGTAAACATTTTGATAATTTAAATTTTAAATATCAAAATAATTAATGTACCAGCAAACTTAAAATCCAGTAGTAAATCAATTTGATAAATGTAAGTTTAAAACCATCGTCAAATGAAAAAAGTAGTAAAATGTAAAGATATCATAATCATTATGTCCTCTCTAGTATTTTCGTATTTTAATATCTTAAAATTAAATAGTTAAGTATGGTAATTTAAGATTTTTCCAGCAATTTCCTGATGGGATGAGCTGTAAAGTTCATTTTAAAGCAGAAAGGGATACATTAGGCGTCAAATGCAGTTAATTTAGACATCAGGAGCACTATTGGCTTTCTGTCAGGGAACAATATCAGTGGAGGGGCATCAAACATAAAACACCTTTGAGAAGTGATATACTCTTGCACAGAACTCAGCTTTTTTACTATTATTGGTACTTTTCCATAATGATGCTCACCAGTAGAAAAAAGAGCTATTGCGCTTTAGAGATACAACGACAAATAGGTCATCGCCACTATGAGCATTTATGATATATACTATATAAAATATGCTCTGCGATGGTTAAGAGAGATGGCAAATACACTTTTTTAATGGAACTTGATGAGAGCTTTTTTTAAATAGTGCCCAATAAGGACTATCGTGAAAAAATTGCTATTGAACTTTAAGAGAGCAGCGGTAAATATAAACGGGAAAGGGAAGCCAAAAATAGATGCCGGTATTATAATGGCGGATTCGAAGACTGTCGAGCATCGGAAAAGAATAGATACAGGCCAAATAAAAAGATAGGACAAATAAAAATGTAATTATTGGAAGATCTTTATAAAGAAACAACTGATAAGCAAAGTTGGTAAATCAATTGATGAACAATCATCCACTACAACAGATGGAGCGAATAACTATTACAATCTCAAGTAAAACTTAGCCAACCATGATGCGGTGTTAGTGGAGATAAAAAGTGAAAGCTGGTAAAGTTTTGTCTTGTGCGCATATAGCAATTAGAAATGGCAAGAGATTTTATCAAATATTCATCATTCTATTTGAGGCGATTAACTCCAGAGCTATTTCGATGAATTTTGTTATAAATTCAAAAGAAGATATTTCGATTCGATCTTTGAAAGACTTATCACAGAAACCGTTTCTTGTAAATGGGAAAATAAGCTGTAGAGAATCTGGCAGTCATATAATATTATCGCTTTAAGTACAGGTGATGATGTAAATGGTTATGGCCTTTCAAGACAAAACACTGCCGTAAACGGATACGCGATGGATAGATTCCGTCGTGTAAAAATGCTCCAATAAGTATCTGAAACTTTGACCCGAATCTGAATATAGGTTTTTTATAAATACTATTAAAATTTGTTAAAATAACCCTATTTAACTTTTTTATAGCACTATTTTATCACACATGCCCCTTTGCTGATTTTTTTCGAGAAATTAAGCTATTTTTAAAATAATAATATATGAAAGATAAAAACCATAGTTTGAAAAATGAACCTTTTCTAAGCAATTTTTATAAATAGGTTAAAAGGGATCTTTAGAATATAAAATATGGATTTTCAAATAGTTATTTGTGTATTTACATAAAAAAATTATTGGAAATCGGAAATACGTTGGAAAAGGTAGTCAAAGTGATCGATTTCGAGATTTTCAGGTTCATGTTGAAAGGTAAGCTATATAGTATAAGGTAAGACGTTTTTTTTGAAAGGGTAAGAGGGGCTCACCAGTGATAAGATTCTTATGAAGTTGGTTTACCTCAATATGAGGAAAATCGAGAAGAAGTGGACGTCAACTTTGAGGGACTGGGCCGCAATCGCTCAAAAAATATTAATTAACTATGAGCTCTATGCAGCTCGATTTAGCTACCTCCCCTGAGGTCGATGATGAGGTAGGAGTCAAAATCACAATCTGGCTCAATTGCCAAAAATGGCAATCCCGCTTAAGAATGAACCAGAAACTTGTTAACTTTTTAGTTAGTTTATTCAAAAAAGAATAATTTTTACCGAATAAACCATTAAGGCCTTACAAAATATTCTACGTAAAATTTAAAATGCAGTAAAATAGTGTTTAATGAAAGAAATTAATTTAATATAAATAAATGTTTATGGATTTTTCTGAATTGTCAAAGAGATTATATAGTGCCGTTATTTGCGATGCATTGGATAGCCTTGGTTATAAAAATCAGTCACCAAGGACTCAATTTGTTGTAAATACTGGGGTTGAACGGCTTATGGGTAGGAGTAAAACCACACTTTGGGTGGATATGTATCATGAGGATTCTAGCCCTTACGAGCTAGAACTAAAGGCTGTGGACGCCTGCAAGAAAGATGATGTTCTAATTGCTGCCGCAGGCGGATCCATTAGATCTGGTATCTGGGGAGAGCTATTGTCAACGGCAGCATTCAATTCTGGGTGTGTTGGAGCTATCATACATGGTGCGATAAGGGATGTTTCCCAAATGAAAGAAATGCGGTTTCCCGTATTTGCGACATCCAAATGCTTGTTTGATAGTAAAGACAGACAAAGAATTGTCGATATTGACGTGCCTATTGAAATTGACGGAGTTTTCGTAACCCCTGGTGATATCGTTTTTGCGGATGAAGACGGTATTGTTTTTATACCTCAGGAAATAGAAGACGAGGTAATAAAAAAGGCATTGTCTAAAGTTGATGCAGAAAATGTTACGCGAGATGCAATCAAAAATGGTATGAAGGCCACGGCAGCCTACGAAAAGTACGGTGTGTTGTAATTATTACAAATATCATAGAATATGAAAAGAAAAGTTATTAACGTACCGGTAAAGATGTTCCTTTTAGTTCACTCTCATTTTTAAAGGTGGCGAGTTTGTGTTCATGCCAGGACAAGCTTCTATAGACCAACGAGTCAATGTCATTAAAGATTCTTTGAAAATCTCACAAAGATACTCGACGGCTCTGGTCTCACTTTGGGGGATTTGTTTCTGGCGTGGAATTTTCTAGGTAAAAAAAATAAATAATGCAGGACTTGAATTAGAGGCAATAGAAAACTTTGATCCTGCAGACTGGTATGATATTCTATTAGATGGGCCTAATAAAAAGCATCAAATTGAGCTCATCAAACAACTTATTCGTAATGTAGGGCAAGCGGGTATTCCTGTAATTGGATATAATTTTAGCTTGGCGGGGGTTTGCAGCAGAACTACTGGTCCTTTTGCGAGAGGAGGAGCTCTATCTGTTGGAATGGATCAGGTGAGCGACCGACCTATTCCCAATGGGATGGTTTGGAACATGACCTATGATATCCAACCAACAAATGGTGTAATAAAAAATGTTTCCCATGAAATATTATGGGAACGGCTTGAATACTTTCTTAATGAAATAATTCCAGTGGCAGAAGAAGCAGGGGTTACAATGGCGGCTCATCCTGATGATCCTCCGGTGCCATTTTTAAGAAATACGACAAGGCTAATTTATCAACTAAATATGTATAGTAAATTGTTGAATTTAAACAAAAGCAAGCGTAATGGCCTGGAATTCTGCTTAGGGTCGTTGGCTGAAATGACAGAAGGGGATGTATATAATGCTACAGAACAATATGCAAACAATATAGCTTACGTGCACTTTAGAAATATTAAAGGCAAGGTACCCAACTATAAAAAAGTTTTTTTGGACGAAGGAGATATTAATATGATTGAAATTTTAAAGATTTTAAAACGAAAAGAATTCAGCGGTGTAATAATTCCTGACCACACCCCTCAAATGAATTGCGAAGGATCATGGCACGCGGGAATGGCTTATGCTTTAGGATATATGAATGCAGCACTCAAACTCATCTAAATAGTGTTAAGATATCACAAAAAATGAATTTTGAAGAAAAATAATGGATAACTAAGCGATGAAAGAATATTATTTTAATGATAAAAAAAAGTAGTATGATTTAAGGCCTTAATTTAGTATTATAAATGTCTTTAATAATGATACCTGAAATTATACCAACTAAAATTATTATGATTAAATCAGCAACACTTGAAGTCGAATGTAAGAATGACTTAGGGGAAGGTCCTGTATGGGATCACCTAAAGGGAGAATTATTATGGGTAGATTATAACAATGGCAAGGTTTGTAGTTTTCACCCTAAATCAAAAAGTTATTCTGAGGTAACCATAGCTGAAACTGTAATGGTGGCAATACCCACCAATCGAAATAATTGGATAGTCGCAATAGATAAAAATATTGCAATCTTCGATCCGCATAGAAAGGAGCTTATCAAACAGGTAACCATACAGGAAAATAAGCCCAATAATAGGTTAAACGATGGTAAATGCGATGCTTATAATCGATTGTGGATTGGCACAATGAGTATTACAGCGGACGCCCCAGAGGGAGCTTTATACAAAGTAAATGCCGATTTAACTTATGAAAAAATGGATGAACCTTTTATTGTACCCAATGGTATCGCTTGGAATAAAAAAAACACGGCCATGTATGTAGTGGATAGTATGACGAAAAAGATTTTCAGGTACACCTTTAATCTGGAGAAAGGTACTATCAGCAATAAAAAAGTCTTGATTGATACCGCGGATGAACAGGGGTTTCCCGACGGTATGGCAATAGATGAATATGACAATCTGTGGGTTGCTTTTTGGCAAGGACAAACGGTGCTTCAATATGATACCAAAACAGGTAAAGTGCTCTCACGTATTACTACCCCAACAGTTATTCCCAGTTCATGTTGCTTTGGAGATAAAGACCTGAGTACTTTATATATTACCTCAAGTCGAAAATATGACACGGAAGAAAACATAGAAAAGTTCCCCAATGCAGGAGGGTTATTTTCTTTTAAACCGGGCATAAAAGGTATGCCTGCTCAATTTTTTAACGAAAGCTAGCCATGTATGTTTGTAATAAATAAAATTCCATTTGGGAAAACGACTTTACTGGAATTGCGGAATAATGTCACCAACGAATATGCAACAATTCTTCCCGAAATAGGTGCCAGCCTACACCAAATTTGTTTGGTTTGCGATAACGTCTTACATCCTTTATTGTGGGCGGTAAAAGATGAAGATGAATTGCATAAAGAAGGCATACCTCAATATATGGGAGCATTACTTTTTCCATTTGTTGACAGATTGGAAAATGGTAAATATGTGTTTGAGGAAGTTGAATATACACTACCATGCAACGAAGAGAATCACAAAAACAGCTTGCATGGCTTTATGAATAACAATATATTTCAAGTATTACAATTAAGCGCTAATCAGGAACAGGCATCAGCTGAGCTTTTTTATAATTATGAAGGCACCTTTGAAGGTTATCCTTTTTCATGCACAATAACCGTTTGTTATACATTAAATGCAAAAGGATTTGATTGTAGTACAAGTGTCAAGAATAAAAGTGGTGGTAATATGCCAATAGGCATGGGTTGGCATCCGTATTTTCTCCTTACGGAGAATCCTTCGCAATATGAGGTTAGTGTCCCAGCGATGGCTTCTTTTATAATTCGTGAAGATTATATAAACACTGGGAAGAAAGTGTCTTTTGACAAAAGAGCGGAATTTTTAAAAATTAATAATTTCGCTTTTAATGCATACGCCCTAAATCAAGTCAATGATAGCACGAAAACAATTTTAAGAGATAAAAAAAATAAGACAGACATAACAATAGAAAGTAGGGGGTTCCCTTATTTACAATTATATGTCGTTGCCGAAAAAGCAATTGCTATTGAGCCGCTTACCTGTATGGGCAATGCTTTCAACAATGGAATTGGCCTTACTATTTTAGCACCTAATGAAATTATGAAAAATAGTTTTGAGGTCAAGCTTTTTCCTGTCGATAGATAGTAGAAATCAAAAGCCTCAAGAATATAGTACGTCAGATTAATTACAAAATATTTAATTATGCAATTTACAAACAAAACGGTAATTGTTACTGGTGGTGCCAAGGGTATTGGACAGTCAGTGACTAATAAGTTCCTGGAAGAGGGGGCAAAAGTAATAATTATTGATAAGGATAAGCAGCCAACCAATACCAAAGGCAAAACTTCCAATTATCATTATTATCAGTGCGATGTATCTATATATGAAGAATTGGAAAAAGTATTTTCCATTATTAAGCATACCTTTAAAACTATAGATATATTGGTAAATAATGCAGGGATACAAACCTATGGAACAGTTACGGATACCTCAGAGGAACTTTGGGATAGGACTATGAATGTAAATGTGAAAAGCATGTTCTTTTGTTCTAAAATGTGTATTCCTTTAATGGCCAATAGTAAAAGTGCGGTAATTATAAATATTAGCAGCGTACAGGCAAAGGTTACACAAAGGGGAGTAGCTGCTTATGCTTCTTCAAAAGCAGCTATACTTGGGCTTACCAATAGTATTGCAGTAGATTATGCTCCAGGCATCAGATGCCTCGCTGTATGTCCGGGAGCAGTAATGACTCCTATGCTTAAAAATGCAATCAACGAGTTGCCTGATCCAAAAGAAGCAATTATCCAGGCAGAAAATATTCATCTTCTTAAGCGAATTGCCAAACCTGAAGAAATTGCGGATTTTATAATATTTGCGGCAAGTAGTAAAGGGAGTTTTATGACTGGCCAATACTATCGTATTGACGGTGGGATTGGTGTAGAGCTTGGAGGGAGATAAAAATCTAACTATGAACATTGTTGATAATCTTACCAATCTAGATTTTGCCATTCTAATATTATATCTCGTTATATTATTAGATAAAGAATTTTGGGTAAGTAAAAAAATCAGATCAAAATCTAAGTGACTTATTTTTAGGTAGCAGGCAATTAAAGTAAAACAACATAGGTTTGTCAATTGTGGGGATAAATGTGGGGAGCTCTATGCGCATAGCAACTACTAGTGTTGTATACTCTATGGGGCTAGTTGGCGGTAATTTTTTTTGACTGATATTTCCAATACTTTTAAGAATATTTATTCCACGATATTTACAAGTACAAAAACATATAACGCCTGAATATTTAAGTTTTAAATTTAATGAAACCATTTGGGATATTGCACCTTTTTATGCTATGGTTTTTATCTTAATTATTTAGTTAGGGCACCTTTGTATGCAGCATGGATTATTAGCCAAATATTGGATTGACCTCTATGGGTTTTAGCTACTTCTCTGATCACCATTACCACGAGTTTCACAATAACTGGAGGCTTAACTTCAGTTGTCTAGACACAATTTTCAAATGATTTTTTAGTTTGTTAATATGCGATAATACGAATCCTTTGCACATTTACTCAGTCCTCTGTTCTCATCGGTTATAAGTCCATGAACGGAATTGATTCCGATAGGCGCCAAAATCAAAGGCATAGCGATTAGATCCTCAAATGAAAAACCTGAATTCTTACATTTGCCGTACTGGCTTTTTATTTAATCGATATCTAAAATGTTCAGATGTACCCGTAAATATTCCGAACTGATCCAAATCTTGCTAAACTTTCTTTTTAATTCTTGAATCTTTACAATATCTTCGTATTATAGCATGTTTTGTATTTTTTGTCTTGTAGCTTGTAAGCTACAATAAAACTGAGGACTCTTCTTGATTTTAATGTTATTTATTATTGCTAAAGCCACTAAATAATGGGTGCGAAACTTGACTTGTTTTATAGTACTATGTTTACAAATATGATAACATAGTAATATTTTTTTGTGAAAATATAGGGTATTATATTTATGAAGATATGAAAACATTAGTGGAGAAATGGAATCATCCCAAGGAGCATTCCTTTTACATTAAGGAGCGTATTATGACGAGGAAATTTGGCGAAAAGCAATTAGTAATTTTACGAACTCATGATGAGTATGAAATTACTGTCATTACTGGTGGGAGCGGTAAACGCTTTATAGGGGACAAGATAGAAAATTTTTCTAATGGAGATGTTTTTATTATAGGTCCTAATTTACCTCATACAATACAACTCGACGAAAATCAAAAAATAAAGATGCTAACTTTGCATTTTTTGACGGATACGTTCGGAAATAGATTTTTTGAAGTACCGGAAAATTCTTTAATTCTCAAGCTATTGCGCGATTCGCAATTAGGGGTTGCTTTTAAGGGGGCGACTGTGGATGACATTATGAATCGACTTCAAAATCTCATGGTGCAAAAGGGCTATGAACGCTTGATAAATTTTTTTAGGTTACTTGACGAATTTTCGAAAATGGAAAACAGAAGATTGCTTACCAGTCGTGGCTTTAGAAAAATCAAGAATGAGGATTACCCTATTGTTAACAAGACGTATGAATATATCATTGCCAAATTTGGGGATAAAACAATTTCATTAAATGGTATCGCAGAACACATAAATATGTCGTCTTCAACATTCAGCAGATTTTTTAAGAAACATTTTTATAAAACCTATACTCAATTTTTAAACGAGGTACGCATTGGACATGCTTGTAAATTATTGCAGGAAACCAATCAAAACATCGCCCAAGTGGCTTATGCTTCTGGGTACAATCACATAGCCTATTTTAACAAACAGTTCAAAAAGATTATGGGCTATAGTCCCAAAAAGTATCGAAGGGAATTGAATTAAAATTTGGCTTAAATCTGCTTAGGTGCTGATTTTTATTTCTAAATAGTAGATATTATAACGTAAATTTTTTCAAGTCTATATTTAGTTGTGGTTGTAAGTTCAAAATAAGGATAATTTGGGAAGTAATTAGAAAGTAAGAAGATAAAACTTCTTAGTGTGCACTTCATCTGTATTATTAAAAGGAACTATGCCGCAAGCAGGAATTTGTTAGGGTACTTAATTTGTTGGTTAACTATTATCTGTCCTTTGAGCTGTGTTTGTATGCCGATGAACAGGGAGATGCCTATGAACTTTCGTAAAAATATTAAGAAATGATCCTCGTCCTTAATCATTGCAGCTGTGTTGTACTTCTATTTGGATTCGATGACCTGAAGGGTGAAGAATCCTAAAAATAGAGTGACAGGTTGACCCGGTTGGACTGACGTAAAAAGGTATACTGCAAACTTTCTAGGTTGATCTCGCAACTTTTCGAAACGAATAATACGGAAAATACTGGTTATTACCACTGCTTGTCTGAAGCGTTTTTCTACGGATTGGATTGCTATTGTTAGTAATTAGCCCACCTGTAACGTAGGTGCAAGCGCCAGAGATTGGTTGCACCTACTCTTGGGGTTTCTTCGGGGTTTGCCATTTTCCAATAGTGAAAGAATTTTTATAAAAAATGCAAAGGAACTGAGTCGTTTAGTATAAATCTGGGTATTTGATTATGGCTAAACGCCCAAGAATATATGGTAACCGTAATAACAAAACCACTCTAGTTTAGAATGGATATTATTTTTTGCATTTACGCATGAAAATATCGAAAATAAAAACATATTTTTTGATATTATCAGCCACGGAGTTTACAGGCTTGTTACTAAATACTTTTGAATTCAATTTCAAATCTTAGTTAGACATGGACCTCTTGCTAAACGTTTTTCGTTTTTAAAATAGGCTTAAAATACTAGGTTGTTTTGTTTTGATATTGTGATGGCGATATTCCATATTGTTTTTTAAAACATTTCGCGAAATATGAAGGGCTTGAAAAGCCTACTGCATATAGAATTTCAGAGATGGAATAGTCAGAATTATCTAGTAATTGTGCTGCTCTTTTTAGTTTTATAATTGTAATAAATTGAGTTGCACTCAATCCAGATAGATTTTTTATTTTCCTATAAAAATTATCACTACTCAGCCTCATGTTTGAGCTTAAATCATCAATAGAATAGTCATTATTTGAAATATTTTCTTCAATTAAGCTAATTGCTTTCTTCAAAAATTGTTCATCAAGAGAAGTTGGTGAAATCATAGAAGGTTCAATGTTCAATTTTTTTATTCTTTTCTTTAATTTTTCTCGTTGTTCTATTAAATTATGAATCCTAATTTTTAAAAGTTTCATATTAAATGGTTTACTTACATAATCATCTGCTCCCTTTTCATAGCCTTCTATTTTTGATTCATCTGCAGTTTTTGCTGTTACCAAAATTACCGGAATATGCGATGTCTCTATATCTGATTTTATTAGTTTGCAAAATTCGTATCCATCCATAACAGGCATCATGATATCGCAAAGGATTAATGATATATCCTTCTTTTTTGCTGATGCCAATGCTTCGGTAGCGTTGTCAAAATCTATAATATTAAAATCGTTGACTAAACTATCTCTAATATATTTCCGAATATCCTCATTATCATCAATAATAATAAGAGTACTTTTTTCTTTTGAAAAAGATGCTGTTTCATTTTCAACAATTTCATTTGCTAAAACTTTGATGATTAGTTGTGGATTAGAAATAATAATATCATCATCATTGAAGTGTGCTTTTCCCTTTAAAAAGTCAATGCTGAAGGTACTTCCTTTTTCTGGCTTACTTTTAACGTGAATAGCTGCCTTATGTAGTGCTATCATTTTTTTCACTAGAGAAAGGCCAAGACCAGAACCACCCTCTACGTTATCAGGCGATTGGTAAAATCTTTTAAAAATATTAGGAAGATCATTTTTAGTAATGCCCTTTCCGTTATCCTTAATAATTAAATTTATAAATTCTGAGTTCTCTTCAATAGAAACAAGAATTTTTCCATTGGGTTTTGTAAAGCGTATGGCATTTGACAGTAAATTAAAGATGATTTTTTGCAAAAGGTCATTATCGGCCCATAGTTCAATACTCTGGCTTTTTGCAAGAAATTGTAAAGAAATATTTTTTTGATTTGTTTTTCCTTCAAATTGTTCTAAGGTCTGAATGATATACGCGTTAAGGTTTATATTTGTAACTTTAAGTTTTATTTTCTTATTTTCAATTTTTCTAAAATCAAGTAATTGGTTGACCAATTGAAGCAGCAATTCCGTATTTTTTTTCATCATATCTAATTGTCTATAGATAAGAGAGTCCTTCTTTTGTGAGTCAATTATATTTTCCAGAGGCCCTAAAATAAGCGTTAATGGTGTTCTGATTTCATGTGAAATATTAGTAAAAAAAGATAACTTTTGCTCATTAAGCAGATTGTTTTGCTCTTTTTTTATTTTTTCAATTTTGAGTTCATTGACGGCTCTTACTCGGTTTCTAATCAAATAGAAAATAGTATAACCAATACCAAAAATAATCACAAAATAGCCAATGTAGGCCCAATTTGTTCTCCACCAAGGAGGTAGAATAATAATATTTAGTTTTCTAATCTCAGGGTTCCATACCTCATCTTTATTGGCTACTTTGGTATTGAAAATGTAAGAGCCAGGAGATAAATTAGAATAGTCAACAGAAGTTGCAGAACCTATTCGTTGATTCCAAATATTTTCATAATTTTCTAACTGATAATAAATGTAACTTTTATTTTGTTCCGAAAAAGACATTGCTGTAACGTCCATTGAAAATGTATTATTGTTGTAGGGCAAAATAATGGTATCCGTGTAATTGATGTCTTTTTCTAGAATGGTTGAATTGTCTAGTTGATCACCTGGGTCTAACAATTTGTTAGCCAATTTTAATTTCGAAAAAAGTATTTTAGGATAAATGGGATTCATTTTCAACTTCGAGGGATAAAAACTATAAACACCCTTATTAGAACCAGCCAAAATTTGTTTATTTTTTGAATCAAAATAAACTGTAGAAAAAGATTCATTCTCAAGAATCTTTTGGAGCGAGCCACTGTCAGGATTAAGTTGCAGCAAGCCATTGTAGGTTGAAATCCAAATATTTCCTAAATTGTCTTCGCAAATTGCTGAGAGAACTGTATCTTCTAACAATAAAACTGTTTTCAACAGGCCAGATTTTGTATTGTAATATTTAATAGTTCCATTACTCTCACCAATCCACAAGTTTTCTTTATCATCTAAAAAAAGACATATAATATTATCGCCTCCAGAACTTTGTTTATTCTTTAAGTTTACTTTTGCGATTTTTATTATATTTCCACTTGCATCGGTTGTTGCTTTAAACAAACCGAGTGACAGACTTCCTATCCAAAGCACATTATTCTTGTCAGCAATTATAGCTTTAATATCCGCCTTTTCTATTCCTTTTTCGATTTTAAATTGATTTAAAATATTAGAATCTTTTACAGATGGTTCTCCGTCTTTTAAATTTACACTGTAGACACCACCAATATAACTACCCACCCAAATAATACCATGAGCGTCCTTATTTATGGCATAAATAAAATCATTTTTTAAGGATGATCCCTGGAGTATGTTTTCATATAAAGGTATCATTTCGGGATACCTAAATGCTTTTAAACCATGCCCCCAAGTGCCTGCCCAAAGAGTTCTTTTTGTCTCATCAAAATATATAGTCGATACTGAATTTAATTCTTTGGAATCTGTTGTTTCAGAAAAATAAAAATCCTCAATATTATATTGACAAATTCCGCTTCCATGTGTTCCCAATAAAAAGTTTCCAGATTCTTTTGGGGCGATACTCCAAATCATGTTTTCGGATAAATCATTTTCTTTTCCTTTGTTTCTAATATTAGCATATTCTTGAGCACGATTATTTAAAATATTTACGCCACCAGCCCAAGTACCAATCCATAGGTTGTCATTTTTATCCGTATATAACGATAATATTTTATTAATATTCAACGTACTCGAATTGGTGGGTATGTTTTTAAAGTGGTTTATAGTTGTTTTGTCGTTTATGAACTTTACGGAATATAAGCCATCCTCTTGGGTTCCGACCCAAATAGTTCCTGAATTATCTTTAGTAACGGCACGTATAATATTATACGCTAGTTTTGGGTCTTTAGGTTCTTTTAAAAGGAGCGTGTTCTTTTGTGTCTTAAGGCTATGAATATTTAAGCCCATCTCAGTCCCGATATAAAGTAAATCATCAAACACTTTTACATCCCATATGTTTTGTGAAGAAAGTGGAATTGTAGAAGACAGAACTCGTTTGTTAAAAAGCTCTTTTTTTAAGATGTAAAACAAACCTTTATCCTTTGTTCCAATCCAAATTTTTTCTTTAGAAGAACAAATAGAATTAATTTCCACATTTTCAATACCTGGATATTGTTTGGAAAGTACCTGTAGTTTTGTATTTAAATCGAGAATAGAGTTAATTTCTATAGAAAACAGCCCTTTCGCTAAGCTCCCAATCCAAATATTGCCACTATTATCATCATACATCGATACTATTGAAAGATCAATAAACCCCGATTCTAATTGTATTTGAACTTTTTGGAGTTTTTGTAATGATTTATCATAAATAAATAGTCCTG
>Ga0335398_10005715_pt1 | contig 16162 bp, 9 predicted proteins | sample BON03_FD_205742 | JGI IMG/M metagenome (GOLD analysis project Ga0335398, IMG submission 205742) | Freshwater microbial communities from Lake Bonney liftoff mats and glacier meltwater in Antarctica - BON-03 (spades assembly) (version 2) | ecosystem: Environmental > Aquatic > Freshwater > Ice >... | reverse complement strand
AATGAAACTGGTTTTAACGTAGAAGTCAATCCCATGAAAGATGTGGTCTGCGTGGGTCAGGACCTTGTTTTTTCACCTGTGTTTATTCCAATGCTTTCTGTTACTCCTGTCCTAAGTTGGTACAAGGATGCTGCTTTGAATCAGCCTATCACATCTAGTCCAACTCCAGATTCAGAAGGGATCACCTACCAGGTTGATCCTGCAGATGGAAGGTTGACCATAAGTGATCAAAGCGCCGGTAACTTCAATTATTATTTGGAAATATCAGGTCCAGGGATCTGTACATTTGTAGAAGTAGCAGATGCAGAGGTATTCGCAGCAATAGAGGCTGATATTACAGTTGATAATATCACTTGTTTCGGAAATACGGATGGTGTAATCACCATAGTACCCCGTGGAGGAAATGGGGTATTTGAAGTCAGTTTTGACAGTTCACCCTTTACAACGGACCTTACTTATTCTAATTTAGCGCCGGGATCTTATACCGTTGAGATAAGAAATGATATTGGCTGCCCGTTCGCAGAAACAGTATTAGTCGAAGGCCCGACTGCTCCAATTTCTATTAATAGTCCTACTATTGAGCGAGCGTCTTGTGACCTGGCCAATGGCAGTATCAGGGACTTGGTTATTACCGGTGGATGGGGTAATTACACAGTAGAATGGAGAGCAGGTTCTATTACCGGTTCTGTTATTTCAGGGACTGTCTCTGAAGCACTTGATTTGCTACCCAACACGTATTATTTGATAGTAAGCGATACTGAGGGTTGCCTATCAATATTTGATTTTCTTGTAGAAGAATCCTCTGATCCGGTTTATGCTATCGTTCCACCTGTTAATTCATGTGTGGGTTCCCCTGTAGTAATCCGACCCTTACATATTGCTCCTGACCTTTCCTTGCCGCCAGCTGCGGCTACTGAAGTAAGATGGTACACCGATCCAGGACAGATTGGCTTGATTCAAAACGGAGCTGATCCCGTACTTTCAAGCGTCAACTATACGATTGATGACACAGATTGGTTACATCCTGAATTAGTTATTACAGGTTTGCCTGCAGGCACTTATGACTTCTATTTTTATGTGGTATGTACTGGACAGGAGATACCGGTCAGCATCACTGTTTTTGATACGCCTGCAGTAGTTTTGGACACCACACCGATTACCTGTTTTGGCGACACCAATGGGAAAGTCAGTATTCTAAGTGGGGCACTCTCTATGTACACTTACAGTATTGATGGAGCTGCTCCGATCAGTCAATTGGCTTTCGAAGCACTTAGTTTAGCTGCTGGTACTTACGCTCTGACAGTTTCAACACCGGCTGGCTGTGCTCAAACGGAAACTTTCACAATTGATGGACCTACAGCTCCATTGGCAAGTTCCCCTCTGATTAAAATTGATCCAGGCTGTGGTGCCCCAAATGGTAAATTGAATTTAACAATCACAGGAGGATGGCTTCCCTATACCCTAGACGTTCTAAAAGACGGGGTTAGCTTAGGTTTGCAATCCATAAATCAAAACACTATTTCGCTGGACGGATACAGACCTGGCGTCTATCAGATTAGAATCACTGATAAAGAAGGCTGTAGCGTGATTACAAATACGGTGACTTTGGTAGACGGGCCAACTCAACTACTCGTTGACAGCGATGAGATCTGTGTTGGTTCCGTTGCATCATTAATGCCTGAATTGAATCCTATCGCTGCTGGAGCCTCGTTCCAATGGTTTTTGGATGCGACAACAACTGAATCGATAATTAGTAGTCCGAGCCCGGCTGGGGACGGTAGAATCTATCAAATCAATACTGCAACGGGCGAATTAACTATCGGTAATCTTCCTGCTTCAGTTACAGAATACAGCTACTACGTTACCGCATCTGGAGCAGGGGTTTGTCCGGGATTTACCGGTAATGGTAAAGTGAGGGTTTACTCAAATCCAACGGCTACGGCTACTGTTGTTAATGAAGTTTGTTTTGGCGCAGGAGGATCAATTGTTATTAATACCACCGGTGATTCTGGGTCTTATACCTATAGTCTGAATGGAGGGGCGTTTGGATCAACAAATGTTTTCCAAGTAGCTACCGGTACCCATAATGTTCAAGTGAGGACGTCAGCGGGTTGTTTGGTAAATATTGCTAATATTCCAGTGGCAGGACCGGGAGCGGCTTTGTCAACCAGCGACCTGTCAAAAGATAATGCTTCCTGTGGACTTGACAATGGGGAGGTAAGGTTTACTATTAGCGGAGGATATGCCCCTTACACTATAACTTATACTAAAAATGGCTCAAATGCAGGTTCTGCTGATTTGATAACTGCTGGTGAGGTTCGGATTTCTAATCTAGGGATAGGTATCTATGAATTTAAAGTACTAGATGCTCAAGGCTGTTCAATTACAGTTCCAAATACAGTTACGATCACAGAAGTACCAACTGTTTTAACTGCCAATGATGATGCGATCTGTCACGGTGAAGTTGCACAGTCTACGCCATCTGTTCCTCAAAATATTGTAAAGCCTCAATTCTTTTGGTCTTTTGATCCTCAAGGAACTAGTCCTATTTCAACCGGTACTCTAGATGGAGTGACCTATAGTATAAATTCATTAGGAGCATTGAGTGTTGAAGGACTTAGTCCAAGAGGCGCAGCATATACCTATTATGTCAAGGTAAGTGGAGTGGGGATATGTGGTTTAGAGGCTAAGCCAGTCTCAATTAAGGTGTACAAAATTCCTTTACTTCGAGTTTCCAATCCTTCAATAATTTGTGATCCTACCGGGACAGTTGATTTGACTGATTTTATAGAAGGATTTAATCCGAATATATATGATTATCGTATAGTCAGCCCTTCAGATAATGCGATGCGTCTCGATGAATTAGCCAGTGTGGCTGTTTCCGGAGATTACCGAGTAAGCAGTTCATTGAAAGGAACTGGCTGTTTTAATCAAGCTCAACGTATTCGAGTTTTAATAGCGGACACAGCACTAGTAGCCGATTTCCAGTATGAAGCTGATTTAGGTGGTGGAATCTTGCTCCCTAACGCTGAGATTCAAATTCAGGAAAATGTTAATTTCTTAGATTTATCGCAAGGGAATGTACTAATTTGGGATTGGGATTTCGGAGATGGGAATTCTTCAAGTAGCCAGAATCCAGTGCATCAATACCAAGAAAAAGGAGTTTATACGGTCATGTTAACCGCTATCGATTCCATTGGATGTATTTCTACCTATCAAGTAGTTGTAGAGGTATTGAATGATTATGCTATTATGATCCCGAATGCATTTACACCTACTGGAACAAAGAATTTAACCTTTAGACCTTATTATCGCGGAATCGCATCGATGGAATTCTATATCTTCAGTACTTGGGGGGAACTAATCTATGAAGCCAAATCCATGGAAGATCAGGGCTGGGACGGCACACTAAATGGGGAAAATGTCCCAAATGGAAATTATGTTTTTAAGGGACGTTTTGTAAGTAAGTCAGGCGAGATGATCGATAAGTCTGGAGTTTTTATATTGATACGCTAATAGGTCTTACTTAACTATTCAAAATGAAGATAATCGGAATAATCCCTGCTAGAGGTGGATCAAAAGGCGTTCCGGGTAAGAACATTAAACGCTTGGGGAGCAAACCGTTATTGGCTTATACTGCCGAGCGTGCTTTGGCTTCTAGTTTACTTAGTCGAGTAATGCTCACCACAGATGATCAAGGGATAGCGGATGTAGGAAAATCTCTCGGGTTGGAGGTTCCGTTTTTAAGACCTGCCGAACTAGCTTTGGATTCTAGTCCCACACTCCCTGTTATTCAACATGTCTTGGATTACTATCGATCTATTGGAGAAGAATTTGATGCAATATGTCTTTTGGAAGTGACTAGTCCCTTTAGACCAGACCACCTGATTGATAGTGCCATTAAGGAGTTTATTGGTTCGGCAGCAGACGCGCTAGTTACAGTCCTTCCAATACCTGATACTTATAATCCCCATTGGGCTTTTGAAGCTGACCACAATGGACTACTTAAAATTGCTACAGGGGAGGAAGAAATTATCCCAAGAAGGCAAGAACTTCCAAAGACTTATTTCAGAGATGGAAGTATCTATTTGACAAAGGTTTCCGCAATAATGACTGGCTCCCTTTATGGAAAAAAATTAGCTTTCTTAGAAAATAACTCAGCAAATTATATCAATATTGATACCCACCGAGACTGGATTGCCGCGGAAACTTGGTTGGAGACTGTTATAGGTAATAAATAAAAACTTTTGCGACATAGTTTATAAAATAATTTTTAAAAATACCACTTAAAAATGATTCTTAGTAGTAGCATTATATTTGTTTCGTTGTCATTAGTCGGTCTCATTTATTTCAGATTAGCAAAGAAATTAAATATTGTTGATAGACCCACTCAGAGAAGCTCTCACTCAGAAGTAACCGTACGTGGCGGAGGAATAATTTTCCCGGTTTCAGTCGTATTTTGGTGGATTTCTTTCGATTTTATCCACAGCTGGATGGTCATCGGTTTAGTATTGATAGCATCAATCAGCTTCTTGGACGATATGTATTCATTGTCTAGGAAGCTCAGGTTTGGGTTTCAATTCTTAGCGCTTTCCATGGCCTTTTATGATTTAGGTGTTTTTGATCAAGCTTCGTATTGGTCACTGCCTTTTCTTTATTTTGTCGCATTAGGCATTATCAATGCTATAAATTTCATGGATGGGATCAATGGAATTACAGGCCTGTATCACTTAATCTTTTTTGGGACTATCATGGCTATCAATGAATACTTACCAATATTTGATGGGGATCTAGCCTATTACCTTATTTTGGGAATTTTGGCATTTCTTATCTTTAACCTTCGGAAAAAAGCATTGATGTTTGCCGGTGATATCGGAAGCATTTCATTAGCATATCTAGTTATTTATTTTTTAGCCCAATGGTATCTTATTGCAGAAGACTGGACAATAATTCTCTTATTGGCAGTGTATGGTACTGATTCTTTTTTAACTCTTGGACAGCGCTTACTCAAGGGAGAAAATGTAACCCAGTCTCATAGGTCTCATCTTTATCAGCTTTTTGTAAACAAACTAAAGATTAGTCATGTTACAGCCGCATTTATTTTTTCGGGCCTACAGCTCATATTAAATTTTTTTCTGTTCATCCTTCCGAACACATATCCGAGTCATTTGGTAGCAGCTGTTACTTTAATTGCGCTCGCTGGAATCTATTTAAGTATAAAAATCCCGCTCCAGAAAAAATTTGGAATGGCCTAGTTTTTTGATCAGGCAACTAGACGGAATACACTACTTTTGAAAATTGAGTATGATTTTGCTCCAAAAAAAGTCCTTGAGAGACCCAAGAACTTTTTTGCACGGCTATCGCCTGATTTAAAACTTAACACTGTTTCAAATTTGACTTGAAAAAATGATAAAAAAAATACCCGGTATTGGGTATTTTTTGAATGTTTTAAATCTTTAAGAGCAGTTTTTGGGTGTAATAGCTAAATTTTCAATTCTTCCTATTTTATATTTTTATTGTAGAAATGCTCATAATTTGGTCTTTTTGAGATTTTATTTTTACCGTTTACAAGATTTTTATTTTTATTAAGGACTATACTCTATTAATTAGAATTGGATTTGTTTTAAGTGATATGAATTATATTACTTTTGCTCACTAATTAGCCTTAAAAAATTGTCACTAATTTAAATTTAAAACCCTAAAAATGAAGCAACATTTTACACAGTTCTCGCTCAATCGCTCCCTGATACTTATCATGGTAGTATTCCTAGCTTTGGGAGCTTGCAAAAGCAAAAAGAAAATAGTAGCTCCTCCTGCTGCTCCTACCGAAGTAATACAGGAAGTGGCCCCACCCGCAGCACCTGTGGAGGTAAAAAGATCAGCAGAGGAATTGGCAGCAGAAAATCTTGAAAATGCATTCAACAGCATTGCTAATGCAAGTAATGTCGATGCAGCTAATCAATCGATTCAGCAAACGATGGCTATGTTCTCAAATCAGGAGACTCCTGTATTAATCGTAATTCATGAAGAAAATGGAATTAAGGATTATGATGAGCCAACTACAATCAAGAAATATCTTGAATACTTGAAAGACACAAAAAAGAACTTAAACTATATCGTTGACATCAGACTTGATGCGAATGGTAAAGTTTCAGAACTTGAATTGAGAAGAAAATAAAAGCCTACTATCTAAATCACGAAAAATGAAAAATATCCTTACCCTTTTCCTAGGCTTATTCTTTGCCACCTCCATAGGAGTGTTTGCGCAATCTGACAATATTAGTCCTGCTAGAAAGCAAGCAATCGATTCGCTCGCGCTTGAAAAAGTAAAAGACCTTTCAAAATACATCAGCATTATCGGAAGCAAAGAAACTCAGTTCTCTGAGGCAAATCGAGTAATGGACCGTGCTGAGGAGCTTTTCGCTCCCAACGCTGAGATGGGTGTATCCAGTATCAACTCAAATGATATCGCTTACTACAAAGTCAGAAGATATTTTGAGCGATTGATGGCTCTGAACTATGACCGGGTCAACATCTCTTGGTATGATATTCAATATATTTCCGATCTAGAGCGCCAGCCTGATGGTAGATATGTGGGTGTAATCACAATCTATCAGCGGTTTGAAGGTACTTCTATTGAGACAGGTATGAATTACAAAGACACCACAAAGAAAGATATCACCATCTACGTAGAGAAGAAGCAAACCCAAATTGCTGGTAGAACCATTGAATTTTGGGATGTCATGCTCGGTGATGTGCGAGTGACAGAAACTTCAGCATGAGAATAATACTTTTCTTTAGTGCGTTTTTTTTCGCAAACATCTCTTTAGTTCCAGGGCAGGGCTTAGGCAGCCCTGGAACTATTAAAGATGATGGCAGGCTTTCGGCCTCTACCAAGCAACTCAACCAATTTTTCAGAAGATTCAACGCCGAGGAATCCCCTAACGGCGAAGTCAGGTATTACCCAGAGGATTCCCTCTATCATAATATGCCACTTAGGGAGGGTTTTATTCAAATCCTGTTTGACAATCAAACTTCTCCTATTTCAAAAGAACTCAAAACTCAATTTATCAATACGGTATTGAGCTCATCTTATCCTCAATACATCAACTTTCACAGACAAGGCTGGTACTCAGAGGTGCGGTCCCAATTTATTTATAAAGGTAAAAGGGAAGCTGTTACAATTATTCTAAAGCTTCAGCCCGAACGCCTGGGCTATGAGTGGGTATTTGATGCAGTTTCCTTTATGCCTTTCAAAAATCTCTTCAATAAACCCATTGGGAGTGAAAAAGATTTTCTCCATCCGCTCAGTCACGAACTGGGTTTTATGAATTTGAGACGTGCGTTTCAAGATTCAAAAACTCCAGAAGCGTACACCAAGACCGATTACGATCCGGATTACCTGACCCTGTTTCTCTATGAAATGAAATTGGGCAATCTCCGTTTTGATACAGTATCGGATGTCAAATTCCATTTTTTCCAGATTGAAGGCTGGTATTTTGAAGTTAATCAGTTTAACCGACCAGGCTTCAATACAGGTTGGTTGATTTCTAATTTGGTCAAACTTGGACCAGGTGACAAAGAAACTATTCAGAAATATATTTATGATCAAAAATAATAGGATTACGCTTATCGTTTTGTTGAGTTTCTTGAGTTTCTCGGGACTTTCACAAACGATAAAAGGCTACACTAAAGATGAAATTGACAGCTATTCTTCTAAGGTGGAAGATCAAGTTCGCTTTTTGGAATACCTATTAAACACCATCGGGTCAAAAGAAACTTCCGCGCGAGATAAAGATGTGGTGATTCGGGAGAGTTATATGAAGATTTTCAGAGATGGCCTAGTTCAGGTGGAGGATGATCTTCTTCTGGACAGAAAAGTGGTGACTAATAAAGATGTGACTTCTTATTTGAAGGATATTGAATTTTTCTATAAAGACATCAATTTTAAGTTCAAAATCCGGGAAGTGAAGCCTTATCAGCTGGATAATGGATCTGTTTTTTTTATTGCCTCAATAGACCAAACCATCACAGCGGTTGGAACTAAAAATGAAAAAGTCTCGAACACCAAGCCACGATTTGTTGAAGTCAATCTCCAAGAAAAAACCGGAGAACTCAAGATTGCCAGTATCTACACGACCAAAGTCAGCAGAGATGAAGAATTATTGGAATGGTGGAAGGGTATAAACTCAAATTGGAAGAATTATTTCAGAACTAGATTTGGCTTATCCGCCTATGACTCTGTAGGTGTCGACCAGCTCTACCGATTCGTCAGCGTGGATACACTGGATCTTTCCGGCACTACTGCTATTGTTGACTTGAAACCTATTGAAGCAATGAGGCAGCTTCGCTACATAGATTTGAGCAATACTGAAATCACTGCCTTGGGACCAATTTCGAATGTTACTTTTTTAGAATATTTGGATGTCTCAAACACACCAACTTCTGATATCCAGTTTATCAAATATGCCGACAAACTAAAAAATCTGAATATCTCGTCTACAAAAATCGCGGATATAGGATTGCTGACTAATTTAAAGTCGCTCCAATCACTGGAAGCTGCAGAAACTACAATTATGAGTTTTGCAGTGCTCAATGAATTTGATAGTCTTCAGCGATTGATTTTACCAAATAGTGGATTCAATAATGGGGAAAATATTCAAAAGTTGAAAAATCTGAAGGAACTTGACTTGAGTCAAAATTACCTAATCAACTTTTCTGCCTTTAGCGATCTCAGTTCGCTGCGGTATTTGAATCTTTCAGAAACAAATATCAATGATCTTACCCCTTTTATTGGTTTCGATGAGTTGGAAGTGGTCGACCTGACCAAGACTCAAATTTCTGATATTGCTCCCTTAAGTGGGAAAAAATCACTTCGGAAAGTACTGGTCGATGAAACTGGATTATCAGTAATCGCAGCAGATAACTTTATTCGGGGTAACCGAAGTGTACTTCTGATTCATCATGTCAAGGACCTGAACTCTTGGTGGGCAAAGCTTTCGCCAAATTGGAAATCAGCGCTGAAGAAAGAGAATCCAGTAATTACCTCTGATTCACCTTCAATCGAGATTCTTACCCAAACGATTGGCCTTACTGAATTAGATTTGAGTAATTCAGGAATCGAAGATTTGATCCCGATTACTCGATTTGTAAAATTGGAGAAGGTAGACTTCTCAGGAAATCCAGTGCGAGACTTGATTCCATTGAGCGAGGTGAGAACCCTTGTGGAGTTTGTAGGAAAAAACACCGAGGTAAACTCAATTGCTCCAATCGTTGAAAATGCTAACCTTCTTCGAATTGATTTAGAAGGTAGTCCAATCGAGTCGATCATGGATGTACTAGCTCTTGGAAATCTTACTTATATTAATGTCAACAACTCAAAAATCTTCAATGAGGAGATTCCGGAGATTTTAATTCAAAAATCTAAGCTTACTATTATTTATAGAATAGAAGAATTGACATCTTGGTGGAAGGTTCTCGATCCTGTATGGAAAGGGATATTTAGAAAGCAGTTTGAAATGGGAGAAGATCCAAGCGATGATCAGCTCCATCAGATGACTTCCTCATCTTCATTGTCCTTTCAAAGTCTATCGATAAGTGATATTTCTCCGCTTACTGCATTTATCAACCTTCGATCTTTAATGCTATTTGACTCGCCTCTGGGAAATATTGTTCCAGTCGCAGGACTAAAACTTCTGGAAAAATTGACTATTTCTCAGGTACCTGTTATTGATTTTTCACCTGTCTGCCAACTTTTGAAATTGGAACAGCTGAATATTAGTAATACAGGCATTGAGGATCTTACGTCGCTAGCGAGATTACTGAATCTGAAAACATTGAATATCTCTGGAACTAATTTAAAAGTATTAAAGGGTCTGGAGAGTTTGTCAAACCTGGAAGAGCTAGATGTAGCGAGCACAAATTTGAGATCACTAAGACCAATTGATGATCTGATCAATTTGAAAAAACTCTCATGCTTCAATACTAGGCTTAGCCAGCGGGCAGTTGACAACTATAAAAAAGCTAATCCTGACTGTGAGGTGAGATTCTATTAGACATATTCCTATTTTGACAAAAAAAGTCTCAGAACACTGGGACTTTAATTTTTTAAAAGGGATAAAAAAATGTTGTAAAAATTCCCCTGATGATTTTCTAGTAAAAATATTGAGAAAAGTTGTTTGATCACCCTCACATAAAAGTAGGTAGTCCGACTCTGAGATTTATACCCTGTATAGGGTATTTTTTATTGTAAATAAGGCTTACTTATGAACATAATTTAAGTCATCGGGGAGCTGATTGTACTATTAAATGAAATACACTTAAAATGGAATTTTAGATTTGTAAAAAAGCAGCAACTTTGGGCACACTGAAATTTTTGATTTTTCTATCAATTGTAGCTATCATTTTCGCTATCCCTAGGGGCTTTGATATTTCAGATGAGGGGGTTTACGTAATGCTTGCCGATCCAAATCAAGAAAATATTGGCGGAATTTTCAATTACGATCTTTTTTTTAAAGTTCTATACAAGTTTACTGGGCTTGAGTTTGGAATCATTGGGCTTCGAATCATTCGACTAATCAGTTATTTCATCGGAGCCTATGGATTAGCACTCTTTTGGAAGAATTTGTTTGAAAGTCAAAAGCTTTCATTATCCATATTCTTACTGGCATTAGCCGGTTTATTTGCTGGTTATGGGTTTTTGCCCCCAACACTATCTTATAATTCCATCAGTGTTGTATCCGTTTGTATCTGGCTTGGCATTATCTCAAATCCTACGTTGGGACCGAAAAGTTGGCTTTTTTTAGGATTGATATTTTTGGTGCTTTTTTATTCAAAAATTACCGCCTGTCTCCTGCTTGGTCTCATTTCCATTCTTTATTTGCGTGCAGAAAAAGAACTTTCACTCCCTAAGGTTCTTATTTTAATTTCTCCCTGGCTTATTTTTGAGTGGCTTTACTATTTTCTTTTCAAAGAAAATGGAATGACTAGACTAACTGGAGAAAGTGGCTTTATCTCTCAAAGGCAAGATTACAGCATACTTCTTTTGATTAAATACACTCTGGTCGGAGTCTTTTGGTCTTTGACCGTTGGTATCTTTTTCTTTGTCATTGGGAAGTTGCGTGGCTTTTCCGGTAAACTTAAGTCTGGTATGTTCTTAATTGGAACGCTGTTTTTGCTGTTCGTTTTTTATAAAACTAGAATCACTGAAGAGTGGAGTCATTTCTTTCTCTTAGTCATATTTGCTTTAATTTCTTGGCAGCTTGGAGCGTCAAGGATAGTAGCATTTAATACCAAAAGAGGCTTTTTCCTTTTTATCCTGATCTGTTTGCCTTTCCTGATTCATTTTGGAAGTAATGTCTATTGGATGCGGCTTGGTACTCATTATTGGGTGTTCTGGATTTTTGCATTTGCGATATTGATTCAAGCTAAATCCAATAAATCTCAAACTGCTTTTTACCAACTTATTGCTGTTTCGTCTTTACTGCTGGTCGTCACGGGGATTTGGATTACTCCTTTTGAGGGAAGCTATCTTTGGGACTCAAGGTATGCTTGGGAGTATAAAACCGGCAGAACAATCTTACTTGCCAAACCTCAAATTGACTTTTTAAATAAGTTAAAATCTGAAATCGAACCCATCGAATCTGGAAACATTGCTTCTTTATACATGAATCCTGGTCTATTGTATCTTTTTGATCGAACTTCTCCCTGTATCCCCGGCTATTGGAAATCCAGTCAAGCCAAGACTTTTCTCAGAGATGGAGACCAACTGGAACTGATCTTATTTAATCCGCTGGATTCCTTTCCTTTTGACCAAAAAAAATGGGAGATCAAGGATGAACTGATTCAGCCCAATGGAGAAAAATTGCTGGTACTATGGAGAAAATAGAAACTATACCGCTATTTCGAATTTGGGCAATTCTAGGCTTACTGGCTTTGATAGTGATTTGGTTCCTCCCTTGGCGTTTCCAGACCAACGATGATGAGCTAATGATGTGGTTGGTTTCTGGGGCATATACTGGCACTCCGGAATCCTATGCAGTATTTATTCACCCACTGCTAAGCTGGATTTTTTCCAAACTACACACCTTTTTTCCAGAGATCCGCTGGTATCCATTGACTTGGTTTTCCGTTTTGTATCTGGGATATTTTGGTCTTTTGAAAGTGCTCTTTCAAAGAAAATCTCAATCCTTGAGTAATGTGGTGTTAGCTACCATATTGTTATGCTTACTGATCCACTTTACACTATTTATGCAGTTTACGGTTGTTTCTGGTTTTGCAGCATTAGCAGGTTTCTCCTTGTTTATATCTTCTACCCAAGGGCAGAACTTTAGTAGACTTCTTTTGATATTTACATTACTTTCTATTTCTACTTTGATCCGTTGGGAATCATTTGTTTTAGTTGGCTTAGGCTTTTTGGGATATTTAATTTTTCTCAATAGCCGACTTCTAAGAACTAGCATCTTTTTCTTATTTTCGATTTTACTCCTATTCCTAACTGGATTTTTTTCAAAAACTATCTGGGAAAATTCATCCGCTTACTCATCTTTCGTTAGTTATAATCAAGCTAGAGCAGCAGTATCCGACCATCCTGTCACAGTTAAATACGCCTCTGAGGGGAAGATGAATAGTAATTCTAAATGGTTCTACTTTTCCCATTGGATGATGGATGATGATCAAATCTCCATTGCCGAACTTGAAGAAAGACGAAAAGAACTTAATGCTGTATTGCTTACCGCACCTCAAGTAAAAAGTTCTTTTTTGAGGTTGTATCAAGTAGCAATAACAGAGGCTTTTAAGTCTATTTTTTCAATTATTATTATAATTTGTTTCTTCTTGTCAGGGTATGATGTAAAGAAAAAGCTATTTTTCTTTAGCTGTTGGACATCTTTTTTCCTCATATTCAACCACTTTTTTGTTTTGAATGGTCGCGTGATTATTCTTTTTATTTTTCCATTTTTAATGGCATCAATAGCTTCCCGCTATAACCTCCGATCAAAATTTGATATTCCGGTTATCATCTTCTTGTTTGGATTAACAGGTATTCATTTATGGAATTTTATGAAAGAGGCTAGGGGCAGAGAAGCCATGCGGGATGAGTTTCTAAGTCTTCAAAGTGACATACCGATAAATTCATTGGTCATTTTGGAAGGATACAAAGAGAATTACTTGGGTATCCATTACTCTCAAAAAAATCCAGTTTCATTTATAAGTTTTGGGTGGATTTCGAAAAGCCCATTTCAAAAGAAAGCATTAGCTCGGTTAAGTTTAAGCTACATTTTAGGCGCACAAGATTTTTACCTCTTTGGTGTTGATGTAAATGAGGAATTTTTTTTTGAAGGCTACATGAATTCCAAGTCAGCTGAAAAATATATTCTTAAGGAAGAGATTAAGAGTAATAATTGGTTTCGATTTCATTTTGAAAAGTCTATACCTTAAAAAGGTTTTCACAATAATATTCGTAAATTTTATCAACCCGAGTAATCTTGTTTACCACTGGGTATTTTTTTAACCCAATCGCTAATTTCCAGTCCGGGACCGACCGGGCGAAGTTTTAAGAATTTAAAATTGTATAACTGCAACTATAATTTTTTAGCTTAAATTTTTAAACCATTGTAAATGTCATTTTTGATACGACTTCCCGACTTGCACAGAAGATCAGAACTGCATAGCTAGCGTTAAGCGAAGAAGGATGTTTTAAACTGGCTGGCCAGTTGATGAAATCAGGAACATCAATTGGAGCCAATACATAAGAAGAACAGGAAGCTCATTAAGTGGGTGATTTTGTTACCAAACGTACTACTTCAAATAAGGAACCAAGAGAAACCAATTATTGGTTGAATCTCTTAGATAAAGAGGAATTACTGTCAGAACATAATTTCATGAGCTTTTTAAAGTCAGAGATCGAAGAGATTATTTTACCCCTCAATTCCATTATCAAAAAATCACAAGAAAATCTAGCGTAGCTTAGTTAGTCAGCTTCGTTTATAATTTTTTCTAGTTTTAAATTATTTGTGCTCGATTCCCTAGTCACTTCCAAAACCCGAATCAAATTACTGTTGAAGTTCTTTTCGCATGGTAATTCAGGTTACCTACGTTCTTTGGCTAAGGACTTTGATGAATCCGCTAGTTCGGTTAGGGTGTAACTTAGTCGGCTCACTGAAGCAGGGCTACTCGTATCATCAGATGAATGTAAGACCAAAGTATACCGAGCAAATAAGCACCATCCATTTTTTACCGAGATCCAAGGCATGATTTCAGATTTTCTAGTTCTGGATGAGCTTATTGAGAAAATTGTCAAACAAATGAGAGTGGTGGAGCGCGCACATATCGTAGGAGATTACGCAAAGGGCCGGGATTCAGGAACGGTAGAGGTGATTCTCACCGGTAAAATCTTGATAAAACTTACCTGAATTTCATTCTTGATAAAACTTATGAAAAAGTCAATCGAAAGGTGAAAGTGAAAATCTTGGAAGAAGACCCAAAAAATATCTCAGGAATCCCAGTCGCTGGGAAATAAGTAAAATTCGGATATAAACTTTAAGTAGAAAAACCAGCATTAGTTTGAGCACTAAACCAAATGTAAAAATCATCCAAGCTAGCTCAGGTTGGAAGATGGTTGACTTTAAGGAAATCTGGCGTTATAAAGATCTCCTGTATTTTCTCACGCTTCGTGGAATCAAAGCTCGGTATTCGCAATCCATCTTAGGGGTGTCTTGGGCCATTATCCAACCCTTATTTTCCACGATAGTCTTCACCTTGGTTTTTGGTGGGTTGGCAAAAGTGGACTCGGATGGAATGCCTTATTTTCTATTTTCCTACCTGGCCTTATGGCCTTGGAATTATTTCTCAGGGACATTGACTGAATCGGCTAATTCCCTGATCCAAAATGCAACTATGATTACTAAAGTATATTTTCCTCGAATGGTTCTGCCACTTTCAGCAATCCTTTCCAAGTTACTGGACTTTTTGATTGCATTTGTCGTGGTGATCGGGCTGTTAATTTACTTTCGAGTCACACCGGGCTGGGGACTAGTGATTTTGCCATTGCTTATTCTTCAGTTGCTAATGACCTCCCTGGGTATTGGCATGTTTCTTTCTGCATTGGCAGTGAAATACCGAGATGTCAAACATGCCTTGAGCTTTATTGTACAACTCCTATTGTATGCCGCTCCTGTGGTCTACAGTACCAATGCGGTTCCTGAGGAATATATACCCTATTACATACTCAATCCTATGGTAGGGGTTATTGAAGGGTTTCGAGCAGCCTTTTTGGATCGGCCAATTCCTTGGGACTGGATCTGGCCAGGAAGTATCCTTTCAGTGATTTTCTTTGTTTTTGGAATGATGTATTTCCGAAGGATGGAGCGAATTTTTGCGGACGTGGCGTAGGTGATTATCGGTTGTGGGGAGTTGTAGGCTCACTTATATGTTGTGCTAGTGGGGAGTTGTGCCAATTGCAGTTTTTGCATGATAATGGCCCACAATTCATCGAAAAGAAACTTAAGGCAAGTCTAAAAATAATGGATTAGTGTCGATTGTAACACCCCAACGTACACTCCAATCAAATGAAATATGTAAGACTTTGAATGGAATATTTAAAAGAGATTAGGTAAAGGAGAACTGTCTTGATTCAGCACAAACCGTACTCGACCAAATACAACAATGGGTAGACGAACACAATACATCTGCCCCACATTCGGCCTTAGCTATGAAAACACTAAATGAGTTTTATAACTTTAAAATCTTAATTGGTCCAACTTTTACGAAGACAAGGTATTTTTGGCATATTGAGTCATAAAAAAAGTGTAAATCTATCTTCAAACAGAGTTTTTAAAAAAAAACTAATTAAAATCCATCCTAATCTTAAATAATTTCTATTGAGAAAAAATAGTAAAAACTAATTTTCAATATGGTATCCATTGACCTCACATGATTTTTGTCTCAGCTGTAGTTCCCGTTTACAATTCTAAATCCACTCTTAGAAGAGCGGTAAAGTCCCTATTAATTCAAAAGGAAATTGACGAGATTTTTCTCGTGGATGACGGCTCACTAGATGGCTCCTTCGAACTCTGTAAAGAATTGGAATCTGAGTATTCGATCATAAAAATGCTCTATCATCCCAAGAGAGTAAACAAAGGAGCACCCGCAAGCAGAAATCTTG
>Ga0335398_10005713_pt1 | contig 16168 bp, 9 predicted proteins | sample BON03_FD_205742 | JGI IMG/M metagenome (GOLD analysis project Ga0335398, IMG submission 205742) | Freshwater microbial communities from Lake Bonney liftoff mats and glacier meltwater in Antarctica - BON-03 (spades assembly) (version 2) | ecosystem: Environmental > Aquatic > Freshwater > Ice >... | reverse complement strand
GGAGTGTTTGTGACTATGTGCATTTAAATCCCGTTCGCGCCGGCCTCGTCGAAGCAGGAAGCGGTTTGGAAAGTTACCCGTGGAGCAGTTACAGGAACTATCTGCAAACCGCTCGGACGAGAAAGCCGTGGTTGAGGGTGGATCGATTGCTGGGAGAGCTGGGTTGTCGAGACAATGGGCGCGGACGTCGTAAATTCAAGACCTACATGGAAGGAAGGGCCAATCAGGAACAAGGAGGTGAAGACGACATGGCGAAGCACATTCGGCGAGGGTGGAGATTTGGGGCAGAGGACTTTTTGGAGCGATTGCAGGAAAAAGTGAAACTTGCACCCAAGCGCGGCAATCATCGCCCCGAGGAGGTCGCTGCGAGCATGGAGGCCAAGGCAAACGGGATCATTGCCGAGGAGCTTGCAGCGAGAAATATAACGCTCAGGGAATTAGAGACGATGAAAAAGATGCATCCCGTGAAGGCAGAAATCGCACGAAGACTCCGAAAAGAAACAACCATGACATGGGCATGGATCGCCCTACGACTTAACGGCGGCTCCCCAAGCACAATGACCAGCACAGTTTACCAACTGGAACTATGAAATGTGAAATAGCGGGACCGATCCCTTTGTATGTCAGGTTACGCCTCATAAGGATTGCTCCGGAGATTCTGGAGGGAACAAAAAAATCGATAGCGGGAGAATGGCTGGTATCGAGGATTCGTTTGCTGCGATTCCGATTCGTTCCTTCAGCGGCCAGATGGAACTTTTATAGACCGACGATGCTAATCATGAATCACCGTGCCTGACTAGCCGAGTAGCAATTCTTTTGACTTAAACTTTGTATTGCAGAAATTATGACACCTATTCCGATCTATGAAGACTTCTTGGAGCTTATTTTTAGCAGCGTGGTGCCGTTTGGTGGACACTTTCGTGGCAGCGATTGGAGCCGCGAGAATCCCGATGAACATCATCAGAATTTCGCTCGATTTCTTACTGCTCAACCGCAATTTCCGAGAGGCAGAAGAAACTCTGTGACCGTCGTTTTAGACGAGGATTTCGGAGAAATTACGACGTCTCTCGCAGGAATCACTTCTGATATCATTGAGGCGTGTTTCGATCTACCTACGACGACGGCGATGATCGCTTTCAATTCTAGCAATACTATGTTGTTTCGCGGGAGCCAGTTACGAACGAAACAAGCACTTGATCGTTTAGCCTCGTATTTTAAATCAGACACATTTTCGGTGATTATCCTTACTCCTGGATATTTGTGCCCTTTGGATGGTTGCAATTTCGTTCTCGACGAAGCATGTGCCCCATTAGGGGCAATTGTTTCTACTGCCCGATATAGCCTATCGCCAAACCTCGGTGCCCCAAATTCGCTCAGGCGCCTTTTTAAGATTCTTTCGCACGAATCTGCACATTTACTAGGACTCCCACACTGCTGTCGATGGCAATGCAATATGAACGGCAAAAACTCTTTGCATGAAGTTGATTCTCATCCCCTCCAGCTATGTCCCGACTGTCTTTTGAAAGTGTGCTACTCCACCAATCAAGAGCCTTCAAATCACGCAAATTCTATGCGAAAACTTTGCTCGAGATTTGGCCTTGATCGTGAGGAACTGCTTTACGCCGCACTCTGTGATAAAACGCTCAGGAAAAACCTTATCCCCGGCTTCTGCAGCCAATCATGATCGAACGTCTTCTTTCATCGATAAAACGAAATCTGGCACGGTTGGCCGCAGACCAATTACGAGCAGAACTCGAACCGGAGATCCGTGCTGCTGTGACGGAGGAAGTCCGACAGGAGATTCAAGCTCGCTTTGAGCAGGAACTGACGGAGCAGGACGAGATTGCAAAGGAACAAAGAGTCACGGCGCACGTTGCAGAAATGGACAAGATGCTTAAAACGCATGTTGCTAGCGCAAAAGCCCTACTGGAAACGACATTCGATTCTCCAAGCCAGCTCGCTTTGCGTGAAGGCCTAGTGGCTGAGATTAATCGGCTGGTCGCATCGCGAATAGAAACGATTCGTGGAGAAATGAAGCACTCTATTCGTGATGAATTAGAGCCGCTTGTTCGTGAAGAGATCACGGAACGTATTCAACAAGAAGTGCGTGAACAAGCGCGCAGGGAGACTGAAGCTGAAAACGAGCGGATTACCAAGGTCCACAGAGACGGACTGATTTTGGAGCACGTCCAGAAGCGTGAAATTGAGGCTATTCGGAAGTACGTCGCTCACCAGGTCCGGCCAGAGATAAAGGCGATGCTTAAAGCGAGTCTGCGTCATGAGGTCGTCAACGGACTCAGAGATGAACTTCGGGAAAAGGTAGTTCGGGAACAAACGGGACAATTGACTGCTGAACTGCGCTCGCAGTTGGAATTGGAACTAGCACCAGATGTAAAGGCTGGCCTTGCCCAAAAGCTGGAATTTGGCGTCCGAGACGACCTTATAGCCAGACTTACTCCCATTGTAGAGGCGAAAATAAGTCAAGAGCTTCTACTGCCTGTCCTCCTCTCCGCAGACGGGACGATTACTGTCTCAGTAGCGGGAGTGTTGAAGGAAAGAATGTCTGAATTGAGCATCGAACTACGCGAACAAATCCTTGATGAAATATGGGACAAGATCGCCCAAGCCATTCTAGGAGCAATCGGTGCAGCCATTCCGTTCACCGAGGAGGAATGGGAAGTATACGTAGAAAAAGCTCGGGAACTCGTCGACGACCGTATTGCGGGACGATTTCGTCCAAATCGTCGGAAACTTCGAGCCCCGGACGGTTTTTATCGGGCAATCAAAGATCTTTTGTGCTCCCGAACACGAGATTTGATTGCCACCGGTGATTACTACGTTGTGGTTGGAGGCAATCCCGTCCGATTGCCTCTTAATAAGCGCATCGCGGAAGAAATCGAGCGGAAAATTCAAGGTGAATTCAACGAGAATACTACGGCTATTGCTCCGCCTTGGCATGGCTTACCTTGGGTTTAGGACAACAACAAGGGTGCAGTTCTCCCCTACTGCCATTTCGATCTTCTTGGCACACAAAAGGGGTCGGTCCCGCTATTTTACATTGCCCGGGCGGGGAGGTGTCGGATAACGGGAAAGGATCCCGAGGCAATTAAGAATCGAATACGAGGGAGCGATTTATCATGTGATGAGTCGGGGCGATCGGCGAGAGCCGATTTTTGAAGATGACAGGGACCGAGAAACGCTTTTAAAAACGTTAGCTCAGGCCTGCGAGAAGGCCGAACAGCAAGAAATCTAACGCTCAGGGAATTAGAGAAGATGAAAAAGATGCATCCCGTGAAGGCAGAAATCGCACAAAGACTCCGAAAAGAAACAACCATGACATGGGCATGGATCGCCCTACGACTTAACGGCGGCTCCCCAAGCACAATGACCAGCACAGTTTATCAACTGGAACTATGAAATGTGAAATAGCGAGACCGACCCACTCTCCGCTAGTTTTTCGGGTGTGGGTAAGTCGCCCGCCGCCACAGCCACTCCATCGGCCCGAAGCGGTGGTTCCTGAGCCATAGCTGCGAGAAAATGATCTGAACAATGGCAATCGCCGCGGCCAAGACGACGACCTCGCTATATGACACCTTCTCATACCAGCCGAGACCGTAGGGATAAAAAACGAAACACCCCACAGCGCTTTGGAGAAGGTAGTTGGTAAGTGCCATGCGTCCGACCGGTGCCATCATGCGAACCACGATATTTTCTGACCGCAGCCGGAGTATCAATACGAGATACATCCCGGCGATTACGAGACCCGCTGCAATTGAGAGCACGTATGCGGGTGCTGTCACCGGATTCAAAGGATACGCGCCGGCCAGCCATGCGGCGAATAAAGCAACGCCGACACTCACGACGACAATGGCCCTCAGCCATCTGGGGCGTGTCAGCCGTATATCCCCCGGCGTGAGCCAACTACTGCGACAATCGTCATATCCAAGGATCGCGACCCCGAGATAGACGGGGAGACCAAACAGGAAAACGATTTGCTTGAACAACGATTCAATCATTCTCACCCCGAAAACATCCAGAAAGGATCCCTCGCTGTAGGTGTCGTAAATCGGAGTAATCACGTGATCCTCAAACCAATCGCCGTCCTCATCGCTCTCCACTTCGGACGCAGGCTCCGAATCGTCAAGATCGGCAGGTGTCATTTCAGAAGCCGGAGCCAATTCGACATCTTCCGCAGAATGGGAAATCGCGGATAGTCCGAGGCAAATGACGAGCCAGCCACCAATCAATCCCGCACTCCAGAAGCGGCGTGCACGCGACGAAACATTCCGAAACAACAAGACGCCCAAACCCAGCAGGCCATACGCGAAAAGAATGTCCCCCCACCACATCAGGAGCATGTGGACGAATCCGAACACCATCAGGATAAGCATCCTCTTACGGATCAGACGTCCGGCATTTTCTCCGGCTGCCTCGGCGCGTCGTTCCTGCATCGCGATCCCAAAGCCAAGCAAAAATGCCAACATTGCCACACACTTGCCGGAAATGAAAAACTCGACGAGAAATTGAGCCCAGAAATCCACTCCTTCGTTTTCCGAGGCTGAGTAGAAAAGAGATTTATAGTAATCCAGGGATGCAAACGCGTGGAGATTCACAAACGCGAGACCGAGGATTGCAAACCCACGCGCCGCGTCGATCCGGGCTGAGCGTTCGCACGGCGATATCGGCTCGGATTTCGGGACTGGCGGTGTCGCGGACATCCGCAACACGAAGAATACGGATTGAACGTCTGTCAATCCAGATCTGGATATCTAAAAAATCGCCGAGCGTTTAAGCGAACGCCACACCCACGCACGCCATGGGAAGACGTCGCACACTAGATCATTCGTCGCGGGGCTTAGGGGTGATGAGGCGAGCGCCGCGAGAGTAGGTGATGTAAGCGAATGCCCATTGGAAAAAAACGAAGAGTCGGTTGCGGAAGCCGACAAGAAAAAAGAGATGAATGAAGGCCCAGGCGAGCCATGCCATGATCCCGGAGAGTTTGATGAAGCCGAGGTCGCCAATACCGCGATGGCGACCGATCGTGGCGAGGCTGCCTTTATCGAAATACCAGAAATCGGTGGGTTCTTTCCCATCGAGCTGGCGACAGATGTTTCGAGCGGCGTGTTCGCCGGCCTGCATGGCCGCCGGCGCAACACCAGGGACAGGATTTCCATTTTTATCCTTGATGGCAATAATGTCGCCGATGGCTTGGACTTCGGGATGTCCGGGAATGGTGAGGTCCTGGTGGACCTTGGCGCGGCCTTGTTTGTCGGTTTCGACGGGAATTTTTTTTGCCAGACCGGAGGCTTCGTTGCCAGCGGCCCAAATGACGGTGTCGCAGGAGATCGGACCGCTCTTCAGCGTGACGATCCCGGCTTCGATGTTCTGAACCGGGTCGGCGAGCCTGACCTCAACGCCGAGAGATTCAAGTTGCTTGACGGCTTTAGCCGAGAGGTCCTCGGGGTAAGTGGAAAGGATGCGCGGGCTGGCCTCGACGAGGATAACGCGGGTGTGCTTGGGGTCAATGTGGCGGAAATCGTCGGTGAGCGTGTGCTGGGCGAGCTCGCTGATGGCACCGGCCATTTCGACGCCGGTCGGACCGCCGCCGACGATCACGAATGTCATGTGGGCGAGGCGGCGGTCGGGGTCCTTGATTTTCTCGGCTTCCTCAAAGGCAGTGAGGACGCGGCGGCGAATCTCAAGGGCGTCGTCGAGGCTTTTAAGTCCGGGGGCGAGGGCTTCCCATTCGGGGTGGCTAAAATAAGAATGTCGGGCACCTGTGGCCAAAATGAGATAGTCATAAGTGAGGTTGCCCTGAGGACTGGTGAGTTCACGCTTCTCGACGTCGATCCCGATGATTTCGGCCATTTCGCAAATGACGTTGCGCTGGCCGCGGAGAATGGATCGGATAGGCTTGGCAATGTCAGCAGGGGAGAGTCCTGCGGTGGCCACCTGATAGAGCAGAGGCTGGAAAAGATGGTGATTTGTGCGGTCGATCAGGATGATCTGGACAGGCGCATCCTTGAGCGCGCGGGCGGCGGAGAGCCCTCCAAAGCCTCCGCCAATGATCGCGACCACGGGCAGGTTGGGATTTTTCGAGTCTGACCACAAGGTGGTGGATGGCTGGTTCACGATATTTTAAAGTTTTTGATAAAGTTGCGGAATGGCAAACGGGATTCCCGCTTGGTGAGTAAACACCTTTAACAGACACACAGACCACCAGCAAACCACCCACCCTCTGTGAAACTTTACGCCGGAGCGGTAAGTGTGAGAAAATAGCGCAGCAACTGTCTCAGGGGGCAAAGGGGCCGTGGACTTTTTGATCTGTTTATTTTTGAGTCCGACGAAATAAAGGTGCCGCCGATGGCAGGGGGCTCGAGCTCGTTCCTTTGCCAGGAAGGGAACGGCGGAACTCTCGCGTGGTCTGGCCGGTCATCTGCGAGAACCGCCGGGAGAAATGGAATTCGTCACAAAAGCCAAGTCGGCCAGCGATTTCCTTATTCGTGAGACCCTGCTCGTACATCCACCGGCGTGCGAGGTCCATGCCAATCCGATGCCGGAACGCGGCGGGGGAGAGGCCCGTGATCGTCCGGAACTTTTTGCGGAATGATTCGTAGGAGAGCCCGAGCGCGAACGCCAGTGACTCAAGAGAAATGTCGGGCTCGGCCTCCATCCGCGCCACTGCCGCCTCCACCCAAGATGGCCAGGAGGAGTGGCCGGAATCCTGTCGGCTGGCGCGCTGGCGGGCGATGGCCTCGGCAAGAAACGTTTGGAGCAGACAAACCGCGCGGAGTGTTCCATTCGGCCGCCCGACACCCTTCGCAGAGATAATTTGCCGCAGCGCTTCAGCCGTCGGCTGGACAGCAGAAAGCCGCAGCACCGGCCGCTCGGGCGAGAGCAATCCGGACTGCCGCCACAGGTCAAAGACCGCGCCTTCAAAAACAAGGTAGATCTCGTCCCAAACTTCCCCCGGCCCGGGACCATACGCGTGAGCCAGCTCGGGAAAAACGATCAGCAGATCACCTGCTTTGCAGAGCCGCGACTCATGGATGCCGATCTGATAGCACCCGGATCCACGAGTCAGATACACCAGAGCGTAACTCCCCAAAACACGCATTTTTGAAAATGAAATTCCCGTGCTGAGCCGAAGCGTACCAGCCATGGTAATCCTTCCCAAGGTGCTGTGGAGGCTGATTACCCTCTGAAGCTTTCCTGATGGTTGGGTTGGCATGGTCCCAAATAATCCATGTTTTTTCCCACAACGTCCATTCCTATCCGTGCCGAGCATGCTATCAATGATCAAATCACCATGACGCCTTCCTCCTTCATTCCCCGTTCTCAAGGTTTCGAACTCGATGCCCGTCCCGAATCGTTCGGCGAACTGCAATGTTCCTCCTCCCTCCTTGGTGATGGAGAAAGGTTGCGTCGGCAAATGGAAGAAAATGGGTATTTGTTCATCCGCGGATTCTTTCTCAGGGATGATGTTCTGTCGGTTCGGCGCACGGTGATGACAAGAATGGCCGATGCAGGGCTGCTGGAGCCGGGTTCGGACGTCATGGACGGCATCCTTTCCAAAGGCACGAAGATGGGTTTTTCGCCCGAACTCGGGCAGAACAATCCGGGACTCGACGCGCTCCTGTTCAGCGGACGGATCATGGACTTTTATCGTCTGCTTTTCGGGGAGGAAATTTTACATTTTAACTTCACGTGGTTCCGCACAATCAGCCCCGGCTTTGGCACACGTCCGCATTGTGACGTGGTTTACATGGGACGCGGCACGCGCAAGCGCCTTTACACCGCCTGGGTGCCGATAGGCGATGTGCCGCTCAACGTCGGAGGATTGATGTTGCTCGAAGGTTCCCACCGACAGGGCGATCGCATCGAAGCCTACCTCAACCGGGATGTGGATACCTATTGCACAAACGGAAGGCATGCCGCGGAGATCGAATCCGGAAAAAAACTTTGGGAGTGGGACGGGTCGCTATCCACCAACCCATTTTCTCTCCGTGAGAAACTTGGCGGGCGCTGGTTGACGACCGAATTCCGTGCTGGCGACCTGCTGAGCTTCCCGATGAATATGGTTCACGCCAGTCTGGACAATCCTTCGGACCGCGTGCGGATCTCGTCCGACACACGCTATCAGCCGGTTTCCGAACCTGCGGACGATCGATGGGTGGGAGAAAACCCCATCGGCCACTCTCTGGCAGGAAAGCACGGACGCATTTGCTAGCGAAATCGAAACTCATAGGCTGCTTGGCTCACCGACAAATGGCCATCCTACAAATGTTTATCCGCTTGCGATCACCCGCAGACGCTGATAAATAGATTCCTTAATCGGAAGGACCAGAGGAAGTGATCTGGTAACTTGAAGGTGACATTGCTCGAGTGGCGAAATTGGCAGACGCGCCAGATTTAGGATCTGGTTCCGCAAGGAGTGTGGGTTCAAGTCCCTCCTCGAGCACTTACTCATCTAACCGACGGGTCGTCGTTCCATTTCTTCTTATGGTCTCGTTTGCCCGCTAAGATGTATCTTGGCAAAACATTGAAGATTTTAGCTCCTTTCCATTCACGCAATTTCCGCCTGTATTTTGGCGGTCAGTGGGTCTCGCTGGTTGGATCGTGGATGACTAATACGGCAACGGTGTGGGTGGTGTATGAACTGACACGCTCGCCGATGTGGCTCGCTGTCGTGGGCCTTGCAACTCAGCTTCCATCGATTGTGCTGGGACCCTTTGCAGGTGTGCTGATTGACCGTGTTGACCGGCTCCGACTGTTGATGGCCACCCAATGCCTGGCGATGGTTCACGCTTCGTTGCTTGCCGTTTTTATGCTGAGTGGAGTGCTGAACGTCTGGATGATTCTTGGTCTGGCATTGTTCCAAGGAGTCATCGCATCGGTGGACATGCCCACCCGGCAATCAATGGCGGTGCTGCTGGCAGAAAGGCGGGAGGATTTAAGCGGCGTGATCGCTCTAAACGCGTCGATGTTTCACTTGGCGCGGCTGATTGGGCCCGCAATCGCCGGGATTGTGATCGCGACGTTTGGGGCCGGAGTGTGCTTCACGCTGGACGCTGTCAGTTATATTGCCGTTTTGATTGCTTTGATTGCAATGCGACTCCCGGCAGGAAAATCTAAGGTCGTGCCGTTGGTTGCAGGCGTGATGGCTCAACTTCGCGAAGGCGTGAGGTATGTCATCGGATCGTTCCCGATTCGGACGCATGTGCTTCTAAGCGGCGGGATGGCGGCATTCACACTTTCTTATGCCACGTTGATGCCGCAGTATGCTGATGTTTTTTTTGGTGGTGACGCCCGCACCCTCGGCATCCTGCTTTCGAGTGCTGCAGCGGGGGCGCTGACTGCCGCACTTTACCTCGCTGGGCGGGCGCGACTGGCCGGGATCGGGTCTGCGATCACGACGGGAGCAATCATGTCCGGCATTGGCCTGTGGGGCTTCGCTGTGTCGCGTGAGCTTTGGATTTCCTGCGTGTGCCTTGCTGTGGCGGGAGGGGGCGGCATCCTGGTGATGGCCTCAAACAATACGTTGATTCAGTCGATGCTGGAGGACGACAAGCGGGGGCGGGTGATGAGCCTGTACACGGTTGTCTTTTTTGGCGGGTTTCCCCTCGGCGGATTACTAAACGGATGGCTCGCAGCGCGGTTTGGGCCGGCTGTCGTGCCCGCATTTGCGGGGACTGCCGCGCTTGGGCTCGCAGCGATCTACGTTCGCATGCGACCGCACTTGCGAGTGGATATTAAACGCATCCTCCACGCCCAAAGCGCACAATTTGAGGGTTAGCTGCGGGGTGCGTTATCTTCCTCGGGATTATCGTCATCGTCGTCTTCGATCTCGTCTGCCAACTCCCCTGCCTGAACGAGCTTTACGATTGCATCTCCCACGGCAGTGATCGCAGGCTCTTCGAGAAGCTCCTGCGCAGTGCATGGTACCTGGTAAAAATTAACGCCGCTGCACACGGAATTCCATCCACTTTGGACCTCGCGAAATGACGCGAAATCTTGCTCTGGAATAAAAGCATGCATGGAGAATCCCGCCTCGTCTTGGGGAGAGAATTTGGCGGCAGCCTCGTGATTGATTTCGGTCACCGAGTTCGTGCTACGGGATGCAGATGCGTCAGGCCGCGTCGCGCCACGGAAAGATTTCAGCAGGTTTCTCGAAAGCGCTCGAAATCCACGCATTGCCGCGGACTGGATGGGTGGTTCGGTGCGCAGCACAACGAGAATCCGTGGCGTAATCCCCTCGGCAGTCAAAATTTTTGCACATTCAAACGCAACAAGCCCGCCAAAACCCACGCCGATAATCCCATGTGGCCCCTCGGGATCCATAATCTTGATTGCTTCGACGTAGCTCTTCGCCATCTCCTCGATCGACTTGTGCGCCTTGGATGGCTCAGCGAGCCCTCGGGCTGTGATCGCATAGCAGGGTTGATCGTCGCCGAGCGCGGCGGCGAGGGACTCACAGACGCGGGATGTACCACCGAAGTCATGAATGAGCACAAGTGGCGGCAGACTACCAGACATCCGCAGCGGCCTGAGCGGGACCCAGCCTGATTCCATCAACGGGCGGCGGCTTCGGATATTTCGGCACAGCGAACGAATCGAAAATGGAATAATGAAATCGGAAAGCTCCGACGCGAATCCGGATTGTCTCACTGCATCACACAGGGATTGAGCGACCGGCAGGCGGGCTTTGCCATCACGGATCATTTCATCGAGCCGGAGTGGCCGCCCTCCCAACACCTTCCCCAAAACACTACGGAGAAGTTCTTCGTCGTCCGTGCCTCGCTCGCGCTTATCTGCGGCGTCCGGCACCCCTGCGTGGGGCTCCGGCAGCGCGGAGAAGTCCACTTCACTTGAGCGAGTGAGCGGAAGTCGTTGGAGGCAACCAACACGTCCCGGAACTAGATGAGCGGGCAATCGAGCCGTCAGGAAGGATCTAAAATCGAGCGGCTCGCCGCGCACGGTATCCTGCGGCACGATCCACACGTAAAATTGAGAGTGTCCATCAACCTCCCGTGCCGCTGCAACCGCGGTCGAAATTCCCGGGTGCTGCGAGGCTACCCATTCAATCGCCGTAATTACATCATGGGATGAAAAATTGCCCAATTCCGCATCCACCCACTTACGACCCAGAAACCGGCCATCGTCGATACGGAATGCGGTGTGTGGAGTCGGCTTGAACGTCACCTTCTCTCCTGCCTCGGCGATTGGCGACCATGCGGACTCGACGCGGCCGCAGAACCCGGGTGGCAGTGCAATGCCAGCTGGATTCACGATGCGCGCTTCCACCGGAGCATAATTACTTCCGAGAGGAATGTTTTCGGAAACAAATCCCAGGCCGATGAGTCCATCATTTGGCGTGACATGGAGCAGCGTGATGGATGCGGCAGCCTTTTCCCAAGCGTCGAACTGCGAAGGCAAAACCCTCCAACCCACGGCCGCCACCACCCTGAGCACCGGCGATACCGTCGTGGATAGCTCAGTCAGGTAATGCAACCACTGTCCTAAAAATGCACTTGGCAACAGGAGTGCCGTGATCCGGGTGTCTGTGACAAACTCGTGAAACGCCGTCCGGGTGGAAAGCACATCATCCGGTCGCAGCACAAGCGTCCCGCCAGACAGAAGTGCCACCAACATTTCTTCGACTGCAGCAGGCAAATCCACTGGCGCAAACTGCAATAATCGATCCTCGCAGCCCAAGCCCAGAACCTCCGAGGTTGCCAGCGTCGCGGCCAAAAGCTGGTCATGAGCGAGGACCGTCCAGTCGTTGCTCCCGTCACCAGCTTGATAAATCAACGCGGGCGCGCTGTGATCGGCAGCGACTGAAACCGCACGCGTTTTTTCTCCGCTGATGGCGCTCCATCCTGAGTCCACGGTGATCCTTTTCACGCCGTCCTCGACCTGCACCGATCTGGCTGTGGCCGTGTCTTGAATCACTGCTTTGAGTTCAACACCGGGCGGCTTCGCCGAAGAATCCTCCGGAGAAAGAAGCACGACTTTAGCGCCCGACTTCCAGGCTCCCAGCAATGAGATGACCCATAATGGCGAACGGCTGACAGCGACACCCACCGCGTCGCCAGGTGAAATTCCATTCTTCTGGAGGTAGCGCGCCAGCTGATTTGATTGGGAGGTAAGTTTTGAAAACAGCACGGTTTCGACGCCCAGCTCAATGGCTAGTTGATCCGCGCGTTCAGTCGCCACATCATTCAATGCCTCGTGAATACATTGAGGCACCAGACTGCGAACCGCAGACGTGCGCTCCGTCCCCCGCACGACGCCGCTCTCCCCAGGCAAAAGCAAAGAGATATCGATAATCAGGGCGTCTGGAGCTTCAACAAATTTCCGTATCAGCTGCACCCACCGCGCAAGCAGAGACTGTGCAGCGGGATGAGAGAGTTTGGCTGGATCGTATCCGAGTTCAACCACTGGCCGATCGGTATCCGTCCAAAGCAAGCTCAGTGGATGGGTGGCTTTTTCGTAAACGCAGACATCTGCAGCCATCCAGCGAGGCATAGCCCGGCGCAGGGTATCATTGAGTGTTCCCTCGCGGAAAAGGAACCCGGCCGTGGGAATGAGCTCCTCCGGCAAAAGATTTACCGTCGCTGCGATGGATTCAATGTCAAAATACCGAGCGGAGTCCATAGACCAAGCGCCCATGGAAGAGCAATACTCAGCCACCGTGCCCGTTTTGGGTAAAGTGATTCGGCGGGGCACCCAGGACTCGAAACGTCCCGCAGTCTGCGACAGCACCGAGTCTGCTTCCGCTTCCATCGGCTCAGCCAAAAGAAACTCCCGTGTGCCACATACCTCACCAATGAGGCAGCTCCAAGCCGCGCGCGCAATGGCGGCTACAGGCACGCCAATCGCTTTGCCAGCATCAGCAAAAACAATCCGCTCCGCCCGCTCGAAGACATGGGTTATAGCCTCCCGTGCGCCAGACGGCATATCATCCGGCATCGGCAGCGGAAACAACACCGCGGGAAGTGGCGGATGAAAACGATCCAAGTGGGCTTTCCAAAAATCTTGGTCCTCGGATAGCGGGAGGTCTTTAAGCTTTGCAAGAAACCCGACCGGGTCAGGATCCAACGGCCACTCGACTGTATGACCGGAAACAAGCAGATCACACGCCGCAAACCACCGAATGAGTGTGCCAGCTAACGAGCTGTAATCCAACTCCCGCGCGTCGGACGTCCACAGGACATGGATCGTATCGCCAGGCAATTGAACCAACTGAATCCTCTGCATCGGTGAGCCGGTGAATCCCCGGGTCGCATCGGATTGCAGGAGCTTGTTCCACTCATCTCCAAATCCGTCCGGATCTTCTGCACGCCAGTCCAGGACAGAGCAGATTCCTTTTGCTGCCGATTCCGAATCTCCCGCCGATGGATCGGCACCGGAGGTAGCATCCCGCAATAATGGAGTGGCAGTTGCAACCACGTCCCAGGCTCGTCGCACTAAGTCAGCGTCAATCTTTTCACCGAAGCTGATGGATACCTGCCGCAGAAAAATGAACGGACCAGCTCCGTTTCGCGTCAAAAACTCAAACTGTCGTCGCATCGGGGTAGTCGATAAATCAATCATGAAAAAAGTATTGGATGCATGACCGGATCCGATGCCGACGGAGGATGCTGGCACGACATGATTCGGGACAGTGGGATGACATTCGTGGGGGTTGGAAAATCAATCAGAGCGAGCCATCGGTGACTGCGCCCTGTGAAGCAGTGGACGTGAGGGCAGCAAATTTTGCAAGGACGCCACGCCGGTAGCGGGGTTTGGGTTTTTTCCAAGCTTTGCGGCGGGCGGCAATTTCTTTTTCGGGCACATCGAGCGTTATCTTGCGGGTCGTTGCATCGATGGCGATTGTATCGCCATTTTTCACGAGGGCGATCGTCCCACCGTCGAATGCCTCGGGCGTGATGTGGCCCACCACAAACCCATGCGTCCCACCGGAGAACCGACCGTCTGTGATCAGCGCAACTTCCTTGCCGAGGCCACGGCCCATCACAGCGCTGGTGGGGGAAAGCATTTCACGCATTCCCGGGCCACCGCGCGGCCCCTCGTAACGGATCACGATGACATCACCAGATTTGATGCGGCCTGCGAGGATGGCATCGAGGGATTTTTCTTCGCTTTCAAAAACGCGCGCAGGCCCGGAAAACCGCTCACCTTCCTTTCCGGAAATTTTTGCGACGGCGCCCTCGGGTGCAAGATTCCCTCGCAGGATTACAATATGGCTCTCCTTTTTAATCGGGTTCTTGATTGGGCGGATGATTTCCTGGCCTTTCGGATAACGTTTGAACGGAGCTAGATTTTGTTTGAGCGTTTTACCGGTGACCGTGAGGCAGTCGCCGTGCAATAGCCCTGCACTCAGCAGGTCCTTCATCATTGGAACGATGCCGCCAATGGAAACGAGTTCGCTCATCAAAAAGCGTCCGCTTGGTTTGAGATCCGCCAACACCGGCACACGCTTACCAATACGTGTAAATTCATCAATCGAAAGTTTGATATTTGCGGTATGAGCGATGGCGAGAATGTGGAGCACTGCGTTGGTTGATCCTCCCAAGGCAATGATCATGGTAATCGCGTTTTCAAGCGCCTCCCGCGTCAGGATGTCCGAGGGCTTGATTCCTCGCTTGAGAAGGCCTAGCACGGCGGCACCAGCCGCACGGCAATCGAGTCGCTTTTCTTCGGACACCGCGGTCTGTGCGGAACTGTTTGGCAGACTCATCCCCATAGCCTCGATTGCTGATGCCATCGTGTTGGCGGTGTACATCCCGCCGCATGAGCCGGGTCCGGGGATGGCACATCGTTCCACCTCCTTCGCTTCGGCTGCGGTGATCTTCCCCGCAGCCAGTTGACCAACCGCCTCGAATACGGAAACCACATCGAGCTTTCGATTGTTCAGGCAGCCGGGCAAAATCGTGCCACCATAGACGAAAATCGCAGGGCGATTGAGGCGTGCAATCGCGATCATGCAACCAGGCATGTTTTTATCACATCCGCCGATTGCCACGAACCCGTCGTATCCTTGGCATCCAATCACCGTCTCGATGGAATCCGCTATCACTTCGCGCGAAACGAGAGAATATTTCATCCCTTCAGTTCCCATCGAAATCCCATCAGAAATCGTTATGGTATTAAAAATTGTCGCTTTTCCGTTGGCTTGATTGATCCCCAATGCCGACTCGCGAGCGAGTTGGCCGATGTGCATATTGCATATGATGCCATCGCTCCACGTCGATGCGACAGCAATTTGGGGTTTACCGAAATCGGCGTCGGTGAACCCGACCGGATATAACATAGCGCGGCTCGGAGCGCGGTGTGGACCGTCAAGAACAGCAGAGGAATAGGGGCGCAGGTTGGGTGATGGAAGTTTCGGCTTCATGGATGAAACTCCTATATATCAGAAATTTTGCAAAAGAATCCACCGTATAAGCACGGCATTCGCATCCGGGCTCAGGATCCACTCGGATCTCGAAACGATTTAAAATCCGGTCCGCTTCAGCTTTCCGATGGCGGTATCCACATCGGAGCGCGCCGCGGCGGGGAGCGATTCCAAGGACTGCACCTTGAGAAATTGCTCCATGGCTTGGCGACCCAGCCCTAAACGGGCGTAACATTGGCCTAAAAGCACCCGATACATCACGGGGTCGACTCCGGCTTGCTCGGAAAACCGCACAAGGGCTTCGAGTGACTCCTGCTCCCTGCTGTAGGCACGGGCATCGTTTGCCAACTGAGCGTGGAGCGCCAGCGAGATCATATCATTCGGTGATGCCACACGAACCAAATGCTCAGCAACCTCCCAGGCTTGATCTGACGCACCGCCCCTCGATAGTGCCTGCGCCTTGATCTGAAGGGCTGCCACGTGATCTGGCGATGTGCGCAGCACCAGATCTGCGCCCGATACCGCTTCATTGAGCCGCCCGCGTTGCAGGTCGAGAGCAGCTTTGCGCGCCTGCACATGGGCATCCTCCCCGTTCAGTTCCATGGCAGTGGCGATCGCGCTCTGGGCAGCCCGGTTTTCCCCCATAGCTTGGAGGATCATTGCCATCCGCGAGAGGATCGCCGCGCGCCGACCCTCAGACTCTCCTAATGCAATTTCCTGGACTTCGGGAGGAGTCCATAGCGTGGCTGATCCCCGACGGAAGACGAC
>Ga0335398_10005710_pt1 | contig 16172 bp, 7 predicted proteins | sample BON03_FD_205742 | JGI IMG/M metagenome (GOLD analysis project Ga0335398, IMG submission 205742) | Freshwater microbial communities from Lake Bonney liftoff mats and glacier meltwater in Antarctica - BON-03 (spades assembly) (version 2) | ecosystem: Environmental > Aquatic > Freshwater > Ice >... | reverse complement strand
TGTCCGACGTGATTCTGTTCGACATTCCCTGTCCTGGTCCGCATCTGATTTCCGTCATGGCGGCTCTGCCGGCCATCAACGATGCGAAGCTGCAGATTCTGGGAACCTATATTGATCAGGTGAACGGTGTTCTTGGTCCGCTGCAGGTCGAAATTCGTGGTAATAGGCAGCGAGACTCCGACGACCTGCCGATTGACAGTCTGCGAATTCTTGCCGACGATGTCTTTGTGCGTGATCTTATCGTCCGGAATTTCTCGGGCGACGGCATCAGCGCGGACGTGGCAGAATCACTGACGCTGGGAAGCGTAGTTACGGCAGGAAACTCTGGCAGTGGAATCGACGTCGGTGTATTGGTCAGGAACGTGACGCTCGAGACGGTTTACTCCGGGCTGACCACGGACGGCAGTGCGGCGGATGCCAATGCCGAGTACGGTGTTCGCATTCAGCGGGATGATTCGCTGTTGAGTGATGGCGTTGTGACAATCAGGGGGGCCAGTACTGTATCCGGGAACGTGCTTGGTGGATTATGGATCCACGATCAACGCACGGCAGGAAATGCCGTAGACGTTGAGTACTCTCTGTACTCTTCGCAGTTCGGTCTGGATGCGACGGGCAAGTTTGCCGTCCCCAACGGCCAATTTGGAATCAAGATTCAGAACGACGGTGACGTGGTTCAGGCGCCAGATTACCATTCGAACAGCTACGCAGAGATTCAATATGTCACTGCATCTGGCAATGATGGTGTTGGCCTCTGGATGGAAAATACGCGCGGCTGGGTTGTCTACAACAGCCTCTTTGGGACGGACTTGGAAGGTCGCTATGCAGTCCCCAACGACACGGGACTCCTGCTACGGAATATCAGTTCGCCCGACGAGGAGGGCGTCTCTTTCGATCGAAGCTCGAATGATCTATATGACGGCGGCTTCGGCTCACTCCTCGTGTCGGGCAACCGGGGTGACGGAATTCATCTTGTCTTCGATTCTCCAGATGTCATTTGGAACACTTGGTTCTCACGTTTGTATGTGGGCGGCGGCATCGACGACTTCAGTTCGGGCGTCGCGATTCCTAACAGACGCGGACTCGTAATTGACTACGACGTAACTATTCCGACGATATTGATCGCTACTTCCGCGTCGATGGGCTGTTCAGCGGCAATACTGAAGCCGGGATCGTCGTGAACGGCAGTGGCGACGGCAGCAACTTGTCTATTGGGCGGAGGCCTGGATTTCCGGGCAGTCTGTACTCACCAGTAGAGGGTCGCGATCACGTCCAGATCTACAACAACCAGGGACTGTCCATCGATCTGCAGTCTCCCGGCCCCACGGAGAATTCCGGAGGCAGCATCGATGCCCCAGTGATCACATCAGCAACGTTGAACAACGGCTTTCTGGATATCACGGGCACGAACTCAGCAAGTGGTGGCTACTTCCTGCAATTCTACGCAACCAAGCCCACGGTGTCCGGTCGCGGACAGGCCGATGCGCTGTTCAGTACATTCGGTCAACTCGCCGGAATGTCGATTCCTGCGGCGGTGACGACCTACCTTGCCGACTATCCGAATCCTTTGTACGACCAGGATCTGGCCTCCGATCAGTTCCGCTTTCGGATCAACGTTGGTCCGGAATTCGACGCAAGACTATTGACCGCCGTGATCGTCGATCCGACGCTTGGCAAAGCGGGTGTGTCATTCCCCGGCGTTTCGGAATTCAGCCAGATTGTGTCGATCGGTACGCAGTTGACTCAACTGCCGCCGATTGTTGACGCTGGCGGTGATGAACTGATCTTTGCCGGACAGGCTTTGACGCGAACCATCACGTTTCGCGATGACGATTCGGTCGAATTTCAGGTGGTTGTCGATTATGGCGATGGCAGCGGCTTTGAATATGCTCAGTATCGTCCGGCAGATCGCACCATTTATCTCGATCACGCATTCACCGAAGTCGGAACGTACGTCGTGTCCGTCAGCGTGTTGGACGATTCCGCTCCTGTCGGCCTGATCGATATCGGTACGTTTCTGGTCACGGTGGAAAATACTCCCCCGGAAATTCGTTTCAACGAAGTCGCATTGACGAAACGAGTTCGCGAAGGGGAACTCGTTGATCTGTCAGGATTCTTTGACGATTCCAACATTGCAGACTGGCACACGGTGACCGTCAACTGGGGCGATGGGACTCAAACACAGCAAGGGCCGCGTGAGTTCAGTCAATCGAATGACGCGGGCGACAATCCGTTTAGCCTGACGCATATCTATCGTGACGACGGTGTCTCGCGAGCGAACACCCATCTGTATCGCGTGGTCGTCAATGTGACTGACGAACATGGCGGCGTTGCTGAAACGCCGGTTTTCCTGATTGAAGTCGACAACGTGTTGCCGACCATCGTGAGTAGTTCGTTGAACGCCTCCACTTCGCTGACGTCGCGCACAATCGACGAAGGCGATGCGGTGACGTTGTTCGGCCAATTTACAGATCCCGGAGTTCTGGATTCACATTCGATCTACGTCAACTGGGGCGACGGCAGTCCTCGTGAACGAGTACCTGGCACTCTGATCACGCAGTCAGGAGCCGCACGATCGTTTCAGATGACTCACGTCTTCGGTGACAATCCTGCCGAAGATTTGGAGTTCTTCGTCACATGGGAAGTGGCCGATGACGACGATCCGGAAGAACCAATCAGCAGTGCGGCAACTGCTCTGACGGTCACAGTCAACAATGTCGCTCCAACGGGCGAGCCGTTGTTGCTGAGTCGTCTGACGATTGAAGAAGGAGTTTCTGTCGCGTTGTATGTTGAATTTGTTGATCCGGGAACGGAAACACATTTCGTTTCCGTCAATTGGGGCGACGGCAATGTGCGCGAATACGAAGTCGCCGCTGGGCTCGACTCCACAACGGTCGTCCATCAGTATCTGCGAGACGGCGTCTACACTGTCAGTGCGACTGTGCGAGATCGCGACGCTGCGGCAAGTGCCAGGACGGCAACGGTGACCGTCACCAACTACGCTCCCGTCATCGCGCCGTTGGTGTTGTCAGCGACGGAGATCAATGAGGGCGAATCGGTGACGCTCACAGGTTCGTTCGCCGATCTGTCACCCCGCGATACCCCGACCGTGCTGATTCGTCGGGGCGATGGCACGACTTCATCCGCACGAATCGACAGAGCCGCCGGGACTTTCACCGCCACGCATCGGTACGATGACGGCATTCCGGCCGGTTCCATGTTCACGATTGCCGCCGACGTTAGCGACGGAACAGTCACAACCACAAGATCCACGACGATCACTGTTCTGGATGTCGCTCCCGTTGTGAACGTAGTTCCGGTCGTGGACGTGACGAATGTTAATCCGGTTTTTCGAGCAATCGCTTTCGATCCAAGCCGCGACGATCAAGCTCATCTGACGTACGTGTGGTCCGTGACGCAGGGCGGGACATCTGTGCCGTTCAGTCAGAACGCCAGTGGCACAGAAATCGAAATCTCCGCAGCGTCTATCTCATCGTCAATTATCGTAACCCTCACCGTTTTCGACAACGACGGCGGGGCGAGCGACGAATGGAAGGCACGACTCATTGCCGGAACGTCGGGTAATGATTCGATTGCCGTCACCGATAGCGATTTCAGTTTCAGTGGTCTCTCAGTTGATCAGATCATTGTACTCGGGTTCGCAGGCGATGATGTTCTGAATGCCAGCGGGGTTACGAATGCAAGCCGCCGAGTCATCCTGTTTGGCGGAGCGGGCGATGATCTACTGTTTGACGGAAGTGGACACGACACGATCGTACTGGGTGACGGCAACGATACGCTCAACGATCCAGCGAATGCGTTGAGCATCACTCCCAACATGAGTGGTAACGACGTGGTCTTTCTGGTCCCGAACAGCGTTCTGACAGCGTACGATGGCACCGGGAACAATACTCTGAGCTTCCTGCTGGCAGATTCGACGGTCACTCAAACAAACGGCATCACGTTTGATTTGAGTCTGACGCAGGGTGTCGTCGCAACAGGCACGGTTGCTGTTCAGCAGGATGTGGCGCCGCTGAGTGCCGAATCGGAGACGCACTTCGTGGCAGCGCTGGGACGTTTCACGACTTTGATCGGCAGTGATTACGGTGACTGGTTCACTGGTGCTTCCGGTTCAACCGTGAGTGGCGGATTTGGAGCGGACAACTTTTTCACAAAGGACGATATTGTTGACGCAGTATTCGCTGGCGGGGCAGATGCAGATGTGCTCACAGCACGCGGCAGGCGAGTCGCGAGAATTCGATTTGACGGGGATGACGGCGGCGACGATGCGGATGTGTTCATCAATCGCGGGCGAGTTTCTCGCGTCGTTTTCAAGGGCGGTTCTGACGCTGACCTGCTGCAAAATCAACGAGGTCGCATCAGTCGTATTCGCTTCGAAGGTGACGACGGTGCGGACACCTTTATCAACGAAGAATCTGCGACGATCGACTGGCAGTCTGGCGACGATCCGACTCTGCAAGCCGAACAGGGCGTTGACTTTGATGGCGGGAACGACGCGGATGTGTTCATCAATCGTGGGCGAGTTTCACGAGTCGTATTCAAGGGCGGTTCGGATGCGGACGTGTTGCAGAATCGACGAGGCCGCATCACGAAGATTCAATTCAACGGCGATGATGGCGACGACGTTCTGATCAACGAAACCGACGCCCTTGTCGAATGGCAGACCGGCGATGACACGACATTCTTCGCGGATAACGGAATCTATTTCGATGGGGGTGACGATGCGGATGTGCTGATCAGTCGGGCCAGAGTTGGTCGCATTCGTTTCGATGGCGATGCTGGCTCGGATACCCTGTTGATCACCGGAACGGTCGAGGGTGCCGGAACTGACGGTGGACTCGTGGAATTCAACGGCGGAGATGATGCGGATCTACTTGTATCACGCGGCACGCTTCGCAGGCTTGTGTTCCGAGGCGGGGCGGACGATGACGTGCTGCAGACGACGGGCGGATCGATTCAGGACTTGGAATTCTACAACGATTCGGGTCTCGGCATTCTGATCAATCGCACAGACAACATTCAAAGTCTGAAATACGATGGCGGTGCCGAAGAAGATATGTTCATCAACCGCGGAAACAGCATTCGCAACCTGACATTTTTGGCCAAAGCTGGCGATGACGTATTCGTGAACTCCGGATCGACCAACACAACCGCGCGCGGTACGCTGATGTTCGATGGCGGCGAGGGTTCCAACGCCATGCGTAATGAAGGCATAAACTGGCTGGAACTGATTTACATCGGCGGTGCTGGTTCTGACTTCCTGCAGAATAACGCCACTGACATCGATATGCTCGACTATGATGGCGGCATTGGAGCCAACGCGCTCGAAAACAATGCCGATGGCCTGTCGAACATCATGATCACAGGCAACGCTGGAGATGACATCTTTGCTAACGACGGCAATAGCGTCACAGGGATCACATTCGACGGACTGGACGGACGCAACACGTTCATCAATACGGGAAACTACGTTAGCGACGTTACTTTCACCGGCGGAAGCAACGCGGATCGTTTTGTCAACAGCGGTGACTCGTTTCAAAATGCCACGTTCAATGCCGGAGCCGGCGATGACTGGCTGATCCTGTCTGGTGCTTCCAGTAAAAACATCACCATGAATGGCGGCGCTGGGGCGGACGTCTGGTTCATCCTGCCCACGGCAAACACCAACTATGGCACATTCAATTTTAGTGGAGGTGATGGCGACGATGTCCTCGTGAATCGCGGTCGGACCATCCGCAATGTGACGTTCGATGGTGGCAATGGAAACGACTTCCTGCAACTGGAAGGGCAGTCTACCTGTGCGTTTACATTCAACGGTGGCGATGGCAATGATATTCTGTTGCATGCCAGCGGCTATGCCAGTGACATTCAGTGCAACGCAGGCGCCGGTGACGATGTGTTTGAGAGCCGAGCCGAGCTTGGCGGCTATTTCACAATCTACGGCGGCGACGGAGACGATGCTTACTACCAAAATGTTGGCTACGCAAATGGCATTGATTTTTACGGCGAAAACGGCGATGACACACTGCTGAACTTCGCGAACAGAGTTGGTCAGATTGCCTTCGATGGCGGAGCGGGTATTGACGTCCTGCAGAATACCGGCAACGATATTTCCAGCATCGAATTCACCGGCGGCGGCGGACGTAATACGTTGCAGAACTTTGGGAACCGCATTGCATCCCTGACACTGACCAATGCAGATGCGAGCACCAATTCATCCGACACGCTGCTGAATTCCGGAAGCACAATCGGGTCTGTTATCGTTGAGAGTACTCTGCCGTCAACGCTCATCAGCAGCGGTAATAACGTGACGGCAATTCAGTTCATGGGCAGCCTGTTCAACGACGTCGTGCAGGTCACCGGGTCGAACATTGGACTGCTCACCTTTGACGGAAATTTCGGTGATGACACGCTGCTCGTAGATATTGACTCCGGCGTCGGTTCTGCCGTTTCTTTCAATGGCAGCCATGGACAGGATCTCTTCGTTTTTCGAGGCAACGTGGATGGCCTGGTGTATGACGGCGGGGCCGATGATGATCAGATCGTGTTTGCCGGACAGGCAGACAATGCTGTGCTTCGTGGCGGCAGTGGCGATGATCTCTATCGCTTTGCTGGCGACGTCCGTGGCAACGTCGTCATTGATGAAGTCTTTACCGGGGAAGGCGATACCAGTCGCGACACGATCAACTTTTCGGCCTTCCTGAATGGCCCGATCACGCTCGATCTGGAACTCACAACAGGTCAGTCGCAACTGTCTGCAACGCTCGTGATCACCCTAACAGACGGCATGGGGATTGAAAACGTCATCGGAACCAGTGCCTCCGATACGATTCTTGGTAATGCCCGAGACAACGTGCTGAGCGGGGCTCGGTTCCTGCCAAGTGGGACGGACAGTGGAACACCTGTTGCCCACACGAAGACACAATGGGTCGTGCTGGATTTCTTCACGAAGACATCGCCGGGAGAACTGGTGTATTCGCAAGCCACGGCCACAGCCATTCGAACACGTATCGAACAGACGTATTCAGGCTTCGATGTGCGTTTCGTCATTCGCACCGAAGGCAGCGATGATTACAGGAATTCTCTGCCTTCTGGTATTCGCAATGACGATTCAGCGTTTGTCACGATCTACTTCAACGACACGCCAGGTTCGGGGCGACCGGGTGGTGAGGCGTCCGAAATTGATCCGGGCAACATCAATCCGGGTGGCACTGCCAGCGTGCAGGTCAGCGGTCTGTTGGGCGGGCGTGAAGTTCTGAGTTCCGGTTTGGTAGCCGTGGCTGCGGCATCCGGTGACGGTGATGAAATCCAGGCACCCGATATTTCGAAACCAGCGGCAACTGAAGAAAACATGATCGCGTTGTCGGCCAAGTTGGCAGCGCATGAGTTTGGACATCTGCTGGGAGTGCGACATTATGTCGCCTTCGGCCCGGTCGGTTTTGGAATCCACGCCCCACCAGGAACCGATCGCTTCAAACCGAATTTCGTTGGTGTCGCGGCGGCGTTTGAAACCAGCGATCACGTTCTAAGTTCTCCTGCCAGTGTCGGCACGACGCGATTTAATGATTTGCGGCAGTTGTACTTTGGCGAACGCGAAGCCATCAAACTGGCACTCGCCTTCAGCGACCCGACACAGACGCGACTGGACGAAAACACGGACTTCCATGGCACGTTTGCGACCGCACAACCGCTGAGTCTTATGTCTCTGAGCGTGCCGAATTCCGCTGTGGGCAGCATAAACGAGGGCATGACGTTCCACGTTCAGGCGATCATTGTCAGTGGGACGATTGAACTCGCAGAGAGCGGCGAGGATTCTGGCAAAAGCCAAAGCGATTGGTATTCGTTTGCCGGCAATCAAGGCGACGTGATCACTGTGGAAGTGATGTCGCGTGCTTTGCAACGATATCGCACAGACAACGCAACCAGCATCGATTCTGTAGTTCGACTTTATGATGCCAATGGTCAATTGGTTCAGACATTCGGGACGGATGCCGTAAACGACGACGAATTCGAAAGCTCGGATTCGCTGCTGATGGATATCACGCTGCCCACCGACGGAACCTATTACATCGAAGTCGATACGTTCCGACGCTTGCCTGGTGATGCGTCCTATGCAGCCGCTGTGGCTCTGCGCCAAGACCTGGAATCTCGCCGCGATGACAGCGGTCCGCAGAATGACCTGTCCGAAGACGAAGCTGACTTCCTTACGCGGCTTGTCGATTCATTGGACGACATCGACACGGGCAACTACGAACTTCAGATGTATCGCTCGACCAGCGCTAGTGCCACGGACGGAATTGACGATCTGCAGGGTCGCGCAAGTGTGGACGTGCTGAATGGTGGAACTAACGATGACTATTGGCTTACGCTGACGGTTGGCGGCGCTGCGTCGTCGAATGAAGGCAGTGCCTGGAACGGCAGTGCCACATTCACCGATCGTGGCGGATTTACGTGGACAGCGGTTGTGAATTACGGCGACGGCAGCAGCCCCGTATCCTGGTCACCAACGGCTGAAGATCGGGGCACAAACATTTTATTGTCACACGTGTTTGCTGCCGCTGGCGACTACACAGTCACCGTCACATTTACGAACGACGACGGGTTGACTGACACAATGACATTCGACGTTGATGTCAACAACGCTGCACCAACAGCGACGCTGTCTGGCCCGGCCACAGGCTTCACGGGAACTCCTGCGACATACACGGTCTCCGCGAGCGACCCGAGCGATGGGACAGCTTCTCTGAGTTATTCCTGGACCGTGACTCGCAACGGAACGGCATTCGCCACTCAATCGGGCGGCACAAGCTACCAGTTGAATGCGTCGCTGCCGGGGACCTATCACATGTCCGTGACTGTCAGCAATGGCAGTGGCGGCATCGTGACTAAGTCGATGGACACGGTCATCACCGCAGCGGTTGTGTCGTTTGATGTTGGATCGGGGATGACCCAGAGATCATGGATCGACGCACTCGATGTTGTGTTCGGCAGTCAGCAAATTGCGGCCGATCTGATGGCGAACCCGAATCGTGTCAAAATCACTCGCTTCAGTCTCAACGGACCGAATCCTGACGGCAGTGGCGGAATGAACGTGAATTTCGGTGGAGCCAGCGGACTTGTGCAATCCGGCAGCAACCTGAAACTGCAGTTCGGAAGCAAAGTGATCGGCAATGGCGTGAACTCAACTGCGGCAGACGGCTACTACCGGCTGGAACTGGACTTTGACGGAGATGGAATCACGGATGCGACGGAGTACTTCTATCGGCTGTTGGGTGATGTCAACGGTGATCATAAAGTCGATACGGCGGACGCTAACCTGATCCTTGCTGGAATGTCAAAACCTTACAACAGGAATCTGGATATCAACGGAGATGACGTAGTGAACGGAACAGATCGCGTCTGGACGCAGCGATCGAACAGGAGAAAACTGAAGGACGGATTGTTTGTGGACGATTAATGATCGCTCATTAAATCAACACACCTCTTGCCGGCGGAAGTTCATTCCGGCAAAAACAACTTACAAAATTTCCGAACGGAAAAAACAATGAAATTGAATCGCGTACTTCTGTTCTTGTTGATCACACTCTTTGCGCCGAACGGAAGCTTCGCAGGCATCATTGTCTCCATCGATAACATCGCTTTGACGGCAGGCGGTGCTTCGGGATTTATGAATGTCAATCTCTCGTGGGTTCCTACAGGAATTGAACCAGCCACGACGACGATCGATTTCTTTGCGTCCGAGTTTCAGATTGCTGCGGTCGGGCCAGCAGGCAGCGTGGTTCACTTCCGGAAGTACTTCGATCCCGTTGTTATGTTTAATCACAACGGTGATCTGGAACAGGCTGACGGCAATTATTTGTTTGCGGGCAACAGCCTGAACATTGACCAGTTGCAACATTCTGGGTCCGTGGGCGGCGTCAACGACGCCACATTCAACGGCTCGGACGGACGATTTGATTTTGATCCAATGAACAGTCCCGCTAACGACATTATTTTGGATGCCACACCCAGACTTTTGAACCGCTTTGAAGTCTACGCCACGGGGATGGCGGTCGGCACCGAACTATTTCAGCTCTCACTTCAGCCATCGCCCTCGTCGATGTTTTTCGATAACGACGGCAACGAACTCGACTTTTCAATCCCGGGAGGATTGAATGGCCAGATCTCAGTCACCGGCGGAGCAGCGGCCGTTCCGGAGCCCGCAACGACTGGAGCTCTCGCAGTCCTGTTCAGTTCGTTTGCACTCGCCAGATTCCGACGAAGAAAAATCAAGAGGCAAGGGCCATGACATTTGATTTGACAAAGTAGGCGTCACTCTCCGAGTGACGAAGGCCGCTAAACGCGGCGCGGGGCATTCATCACTCGGAGAGTGATGGCTACTATAATCACAAAGTAGACGTCACTCTCCGAGTGACGCAGGCCGCAAAATGCGTCGCGTGGCATCATCACTCGGAGAGTGATGACTACTATAATCGCAACGGGATGCCGCATGACTAATAAACCTCAACCAAACAACTTCGATGACGATCAGACTGTGATTCCTGACAGTCAATCTCACTTAGATTCCGTAAACAACAATGAACTACAGGAGACATTCATCACGCCTGCCGAAGTGCCGCTGAAACCGCACGAAGCGACTCAACTGGGGACTGGTTCCAAATCCGCCGACTCATTATCCGCCGACTCGTTTTCTCAATATGAATTTCTTAAACCCGGCGCGCTGAAGCCACAATCGAACGTAAAAACTCTGACTTCTGTCGGCGACTACGACATTACTGGAGTCCTCGGTCGCGGCGGGATGGGGGTTGTGTATCGCGGCACACATCGCACATTAAAACGTGACGTTGCAATTAAGATGATGCTCGCGGGGGCTCATGCGTCGGATGACCATGCTCAGCGATTTCTCGTCGAAGCACGGGCGGTCGCTCATTTGCAGCATCCGAACATCGTGCAGATTTTTGAAGTCGGCGAATCTGAAGGGACGCCATACTTCACGCTGGAATACGTTACAGGCCAGTCGCTCGACGTGCATCTGCGGAATCGAACGTTGTCAGAACGTGATGCCGCACGATTGATCCAAACGCTGTGCCTCACGCTGCAGTATGCTCACGATCAGGGCATCCTGCATCGACATCTAAAACCTGCCAACATTCTGATGACCGACGAAGGTCGCCCCAAAGTCACCGACTTCGGACTCGCCCGCCGGATTGAAGACAGCGACGATTCGTCGAAGACCAAAGACGGCACAATCATGGGCCCACCGAGCTACATGTCGCCCGAACAGGCACGCGGCGATGTGAATCGGCTGACGCCAGCCACGGATCAGTATTCACTTGGTGCGACTCTATGAAATGCTGACAGGCCGACCGCCGTTCAAAGGGGCGAGAGCCGTCGATACCGTGCTGCTGGTGATTAACAACGAGCCTGTGTCGCTGCGTGAGCTGCAGCCGAAACTTTCACCCGATTTGGAAACCATCTGCCTGAAAGCGATGCAGAAGGACGTCGCGAAACGCTATTCGTCGTGTACGACGATGGCCGATGATCTCGGCAGATTTTTGAGAAGCGAACCGATCCTCGCGCGACCTGTCGGTCGTGGCGAACGACTCTGGCGATGGTGTCTTAGAAATCCGGTTGTGGCGTCACTTTCGGCGCTGGCGGTTGGTGCATTGTTCGCCGTGGCGGGCATCTCCACATGGTCGGCCATCAGGCTCAACGTCGCTGCTGTTGAACTTACGAAAAAGAACGAAACGCTTGAGTCGCAATCGACGCAACTCCGGGAATCTGCTGTCGAACTCGGGCAGAAAAACGAAACGCTCGAAGCCCGCACCACCAGGCTACAGGAATTCGTGCAGTCGATGTACTCAGAGTTGCGGGAATTCAATGTCGATGAAGCTCCGCGAGTCAAGCCAGCCCGTGACCGTATGCTCAGCAGCTTCAACGACATCATGCTGCAGGTCGTGGACGAATTGCCGAAGGAAGGCAATGCCGAACCGGTTTACGCCGCCGTCAAAATGGAGCTGGTTGAATCACTCATTGATCAGCAGAAAACTGACGAGGCGGAAAAGATCCTGGAGGAACTTAGGGAAATCTTCGAACGCCGCATCAGTCTGAAGCAGGGCAGCGATGCTGCGAGGAACAATCTTGTGGTGCTGATTTCGAAAGTCGGAAATCTGAAGCGCGACCTGCGACGTGATCTTCAAGCGAGTTTGGAGTCGCTTCAACAGGCTCTATCGATGGCTCAGGACATCGTCGATCACCCAAAGGCGGCCGCCGATGGCAAAGGATTGTTGCCGGTTTATCTGACTCGCACGTTACTGGCCGATACTCACACAAATCTGGGAGCGACATGGTATCGACTTGGCGATCCGCAGCAGGCGCTGAATCATCTCGAACTGGCTTTGTCGCTTCGTCAGCAAGTGCTTGTCGACTTCGAGCAGGATGCTGAGGTGGCCGCATGGCCGGACGAGGACAAATCCGCCGAACGTGATTTTCTGTTGAGCGATCTTCAATTCAAAAAGCTGGGCACTGGTGCCGCATTCTTTCGAGCCGGTCGATTTTCTGACGCGGAGCCGCTGCTGAAAGAAGTCTACACACAAAGCCGCATGGCACTCGAAGCCGATCCTTCAAACCCGCGACTGCGGAACGACTACGTTGGGGAAGCCGGACTCTGGGCCGAATTCCTGGGATTCACCGGGCGTGGCGAAGAAGCGTTGGCGGTCCTCGAACTGGCCGCGAAGCATGTCGATCAACTGCTCGCCGACGATCCCGCCGGAGTCACGTTTCGTCGCACCGCCTCGGTCGCGTTGTATCGACTTTCGCAATGGCGAAAAGAACTCCAGCACGGCGACGCCGATGCTCCGCTTGCGCAGTGCCTTGAAATCCGTCAATCTCTCGCCGCCAACGAACCAAGCAACGATCGTCGGCAGCTCGATCTGATGCTCGCACTGGCCCGGAGCCACAAGGCAGACGAAGCCATCGCCATCGCCGAACGATATCTGAAAAGTCCGAATCCCGACACGGAAATGCTGATTGAAGTCGCCCGGTCGTTGGCTCAGGCATCGCTGGCTGAGGCATCAGAAAGTACGAGAACCAGCATTCAGGCACAAGCGATGAATGTGCTGCAGATGGCGCGGCAGCAGGGATTCAGAGACGTGGTCTTTTTGAATGGGGAACCCGATCTGAAACCATTGCATGAACTTACGGAATTTCAAGGACACTCTTTCTGATTATAGACGCTAAGTGGTCAAAAATGATGCCTTCAACGGCGATCGCTCCCATGTCCCTTCTCCCCCTGGCAAGGGAGAGACTGTTTGCTCCGCGTCGGCACGGTCTAGGCCGACGCTTGCCGGAGGCCTCTCCCCCCGTGGAACAATTGTGATAATGGAAAATCGAATGCGGGGGAGAGGGGACAGTCGCAAAGACTATCGACAGCCTCATTTCTGACCACGCGAAGCATAACCCGCTCGATCGTAACCCAAATCTTCAGGAAAATTTACCATGAAAAAATTCAGCGACACTCAGTCCCGCACCCAGCACAGTCGCGGTTTCACGCTGATTGAACTGCTCGTCGTTATCGCCATCATTGCCATTCTGATCGCGCTGTTGCTGCCCGCCGTGCAGCAGGCCCGTGCAGCAGGCCCGTGCAGCAGGCCCGTGCAGCAGGCCCGTGCAGCAGGCCCGTGCAGCAGGCCCGTGAAGCCGCGCGACGAACTCAGTGCAAGAATAACCTTAAGCAACTTGGGCTGGCAATTCACAACTTTCACGACATCTACAATCGATTCCCGGCTGCCAACATTATGGAATGGTCGTCGCAACTGGGCAACGACGGCTTAGATCCTTCACCACCTGGATATCCGGACTACAGCAACTCCCCGGATATCGGCCTGCTGCCTCAGATTCTGCCGCAGATTGAACAAGCCAATCTTTACGAAAAAATGGGGACGACCAAAGGAATTGACGACCATTATCTGACGCCCGCCGCCGTGGGATCATACAAGACACCTGGCGCGCCGTGGTTCGATGACGCCGCAACGTGGACTTTGGCTCAAACCCGAATGCCGATGTTTGAATGTCCGTCCGATCCTCAAGTGGGGAAAGATTTTGTGCTGTGGCACCGCGTGATCCCTTGCACCAGCGGCTTTGTGACTTTTGGAGATGACAATCCTGATGACGATGTTCTGAAGCCAACCAATTATGTGGGGGTCGGTGGATTCCTTGCCGGCGGGCGTTGCAACATTCAATGGGATCTGAATGGTGATTCGAATGTTGACATTCCAGACACTTACGACTGGCGTGGCATGTTCCATGGATCGCGAGTCAAAGTGGCCTTTCGTGATCTGATTCGCGGAACCAGCAATACACTGATGATGGGTGAATCAACTGGCGGCAAAGACATGAACTATGCCTGGATAGGCATGAACTTTCTTCCGACGTATTGGAATCAGGCCGATGGGGAACCCCACAATCCCGTCAATACCGACGCAAACTCAGGGCCTTATGCGTTCAGCAGCTATCACACCGGCGGATATCAGTTCGCTCTTGGAGATGGCTCGGTTCGTTTCATCTCCGAAAACATCGACGCGAATACGTTTTGGGCGATTTCCGCGATGTCGAACAATTGGGTCAATAATGAATTTTAAGCGTCGTATTTGTCAAGGAGATGCCAAGTGAGTCGAAGTCAAACCCTCTGCCTGATTATTTCTGTGATGTTCTTCTGCGGATGTGGCGGCGGCGGTCCTGTGGAGCCGGCAAATCCATCAGCTCCGCCAGGCACCGGGGCGCTGAAGCAGAGCGAATCAAACACAACATCGAGAGGCAATGCCAAATCGATTCAACCGTTCAGCGGCAATTGAAGTCAACCATGACGGTCCCGGGTTAGTGTCCGCTGACCCAATCCGATGTTCGGTGAAAGTCGTTTATGCCTGAGCGCGAACGCCGTAACGGACCGACTTAATATGCTCTTCTCCGTCATCTTCATCGATGGAGTCGTCGTCAGGCATGAACTCGCGGCGATGGTAGGCGACCTGCTCGTTGGGCGAATTGTGTCGCATTTCGTCGTCGTTAAGCTGGTAGACGCCCTCTTCGGTCGAAACAAAGAACATGCGGAACCAAAGCATTTGCACAACATTGCTTTGTGGGCAATAGAGTTGTACTTTCAGGCCCTGCTCGTACCACTCAAATAACATCCCGAAGAATCCACTGGGGATGTATTTTACCGGTGAGAGGTCAACGCCGATTGCTCGATAGCCTTCGTTTTCGACGAGATTGGTCAGGGTCTCACGTAGTAGGGCCAAGTCCGCTCCGTCCCAGATCTCCATATCGTCGAGTGCGACGATTGCGAGGTTCTCTTCAGTTCGAACAGTCAGACGGTGCTTTTTTCTTAAACTCATCGCTGCGTATTCCAATTCTGTAGACCCATTGATACATCGTGCTTGAGGGAGACCAGGAGTGTTGCAAAGGGTGAACCGAACGAAGACGATTTGCTATTTGTTTACCTAACAACAGCGTAAGTGAATATGAACAATGGACTTGCAGCGATGAAATATTTCCTGAAGGCCAGCCGAACGCCGACAGTCACGTTGCAGAACCGCCACATTTTGCAATCAGAAATGTGGCGTTTTTGAAACAAGTGCGTTCATGGAATGAACAAACTCGCCGCCAGCGAGCTTTGAACTTACAAATTGCTCGCACCATAAATTCGTTTGATGTTGAGGATTTGGCAATTGCCCAGAGGGTCTCTCAAGTTCAGGCATATTTGGCATCGTTAATTGCCAAAAAGAAACCACTGCGTATCATCAGTATAGAATTGCTCCATTTTTTGGGCAACGACGTTGGCGGTTGACGCTGGTTTTGGGAGTGTTTTTTTATGTCTTCACCTCTGGATACGCGAGATCGCGAGATTCTGGAACATCTGCATCAGGCAGAGGGTGGGGATGTTCAGACGCTGTGCGATGTCCTTGGTGTCACTCGAACAGCAATTCGGCAGCGGATTAGTAGGTTGGAGTCTGCCGGGTTTGTTGCATCTGAGCTACAAGGTCAGCTTCGTGGTCGTCCTCGGAATTTGTATCGCGTCACTGCGGAAGGTTTGCACGAATTAGGCGAAAACTACCGTGAGCTGACGGTTGTTCTCTGGGAAGCAATCGCAGGTTATGAAG
>Ga0335398_10005708_pt1 | contig 16176 bp, 15 predicted proteins | sample BON03_FD_205742 | JGI IMG/M metagenome (GOLD analysis project Ga0335398, IMG submission 205742) | Freshwater microbial communities from Lake Bonney liftoff mats and glacier meltwater in Antarctica - BON-03 (spades assembly) (version 2) | ecosystem: Environmental > Aquatic > Freshwater > Ice >... | reverse complement strand
ATATCTCCACAACTCGTGCATGCGCGTCTGTGCAACGGTGCAGCAGCTTCCTTGCCATGGAAGCTATTGCGAACTTATCTTGAGTCTTGCGCGAACATCGTGCAGGCTGTCGTTTCTGCCCACCCTCCTGCCCCTTCATCGAGCCAGCCACCCTCCTGCTGGCACAGACCTTTGCGCTAAGAAATCCGTCCAAAACCACGCTAGCTCATGACACGGTCGCCGCTACAGTGTTGCACAAGCATCATCTAATCATCCGCGTTGGTGCGGGCCTCATCCAGTTTGTCTATGGTTTACACTCGCGCATGGCCGTGGATCTCACCCTCGACAAAAATCTATTTTCGCAGCCATTTTCGCAGTTTTTTTCTATCATTTCATTCTCCTGCTCGACCGCCTTCTCAATCCGAGAATTATACGAAGTCATGTAACCTACAAGCTTGTCGTACGTCTGTTTTATTTTTCGCTCAGCCTGCATTTGGTTCCGCCGCAAACACGGCATCCCCTGTCGCACTCGTAATCGGACATCCGCATTTGATTGCGTACTTGATGATAGCTGAATATGCGTTCACGTGCGCCGGAATCTTCTCATCCAGCCGCACCTCCAGCGAGCTATTTTCCCATGGCACCACGACTGCATAATGCTGTCTTGGTGTCAGATGGCACTAGCTGCATTCCTTTTGACATTTCGACCAGCCATTCTCCCTGTGCCACTGTGAAAATAGTGCGCAGCATTTTTGCAGCCACTTGTCAACATTCTGCTCTCACGTCTGCAGACAACCGCCCAGATGTAGGATGGCTTCGAGTGGTTCCTGACTCCACTTCATATAGTTTTCAGCTCTATCATTATCTTGTGCGAGATCGCATATTGCTGCTCGAAATGGCTGTTGGTTTCGAACACTGAGTAGCCCTCTGGCTCTTCTTTCTCTTTCACCTGCGGAATTTGCCAGATTTCTTTGTTGATTCCCATTTGCCCGATATTATCAGTGCAAGAGATTTCGCCTCCCTGTGGTTGATCTCATGCCCCCCTCGTGTGATGGCCAACTACAGGGATGCTTACCGCAGCGTTTGCTACCGTCCCCATCATTATCACGTCGCATGTGAGCGTCTGCATCCATTTGCATGCAATTCTGCGTCGAACTTCCTGTATTTTCTTCTCGTGTTTGATGTTCCAGAAGAGTAGTTGTGATTCTCTGCGGGTGTGGTGGTTCGCTTCCTCTCTCGCTCATCCTTTGCGCATCGCGGAGGGCTGAGGTTCCCTCTGTGACGCTGTGGACTCGTCTTTGTAGTCCATTTGGTGCTTCTTTGGCAGGCACCGTAGCGGTTGCGGTTGCTTAGTCATGCAATGGTTCGACGTAAGCTCATAGGCATGACTCAGGTATACTGTACGGTAGTATGTGATTATGGGTGTCTTGGAAGTTTTCGTGTGTCACATATCCGAATGCAGTGCCGACTCGCGCGCGACGCTGCAGCATGGTCGCCGCGCGCCCGGCGACTGTGTCCATGTTTGCATGAATATGTCGTTCAATAGCATTGATTGTATGCATATGTCGTTTACAATTCAGAAAGACATACATGTCTATCAATACAATTGAGAGTCCGGTCCATGAGAATGGTGTTGTTATACCTAAGTCCTTCAGTGGGGCGGGACCTCGGTATATCCCGGGGTGTAGCTAAACCACACCGAGGTCTTTTGTACCAAAGCTGGCCGTTGACTTGATTGATGTTGGTTTTATTACTTCATTAAAAATAGTCTAATAGCTTTGCTGGAGGCTCTATGTGCTCGAAAGATTGTTTTGGCATCTTTTCAACATACTCCTTCCTTTTCTTCAAGGGTTGCCAACCCCCGAATGTCAACCCCGGAAGAAAAGGAAGGAGTAGGTTGGAAAGATGCCAAAAGAAATTAGTCAACGGCCAGCTTTGGTACAAAAGACCTCAGTATGGTTTAGCTACACCTCGGGATATACCGAGGTCCTGCCCCACTGAAGCACCTCTGTATAACAACCTTATTCTCATGGACTGGATTCTCATATGTATACGTCATTTACCATTCACACAGACATTTATATACTATTGTATAGCATATATTCATCGTATGATGAGTTATCAAACATATGAAAGTATGCGAGAGAGGAGTTCGGAATCTGACCAAGGACTACACTGTGTATGCATAAATACGTCTTTCAGTAGTATTGATGACATCTATATTTCGTTTACAGTAAAGAAAGACCATTATATGCTATTATATAAGATATATGCATCGTAAAATGACTTATCGAGCATATGACCATGCTGTTGCGATGGAGGAATTCCGAATCTGACCGACAACTACACTGTGTGCTGGGTTGGGGTGTAGGAAATAGGGCCAGCCCCGAACGACCACCCCTTCTGCTGGTGATCAGTGGCTGCCAGATATCATCCTGCTTTATAGGTGGCTGGCGGGAGTGCAGTTTGTAGAATTCATGCCATTTAATGTTGAGATCAAGTTTCTGAGTCTGTTTGTGCACGGATACAAACAGGCAGAATCTTGGGACACTTAGGTCGTTGCAAATCTAGCGTTGCAACGACAACCCTGGTTGGCCATATTTTGCCGAGTCCCTTGGACAAAAATGCAACAAGGGAATATGAGGACGTAAAGGTAAAGGAATGTCTGCAGGGTCGGCATGGTTTTGAATCTCACGAGGAGTGCCTGTGGGTGCTGGTACCCCCTACTGATGTAGACATATTCGTACGTGGCAAGATTTGGGTCATAACGAGGGTGGGGGACACGTCAGATGTGCGTAAGGTGGAGGAGCAACGAATCAACACATTGTCATTCGACGAGGCACAAGCGAACTATTTAGAGATCGTGAGGTCTCTGGTAGCAGACGCAATGAGAATCGAGGAATGGGTGTCGCAAAAGCACAGTACATCGACGCTACCATGGATTGCATGGAGGAGGGTGGTGTCTTTAACACATGGTATGACAAATGGTTCGACGCAGCAGCAAACGTGCTACAGGATGATGGGTCGAAAAAAATGTGCCGCCTGAAACAAACATGTACGCCTAAAGGAGCAGACCGAAAAAGGGTGACTACTATCACTAATGTGATGATTTTGAATAATGCAGTCGGTCTGAAGGTGGCTCGTGGGACCCAATCCAATACACAAGGCGTGTGGCCTTCTAAAACGCCGATTGACAGTCTTCCTCTACAACTTCTCGCCATGTCGCCAGACCTCATATCAGACTTGAGCAAACAGCCTCACAGAAACTTCCCAACGTCAGTTGTAGGGTGACCTGCGATAAGAAACAAGTCACTCTGAAGTGTGATGAAAAGAATCAAAAATTCCCAAGAACACAATCAATTTGACGAGTAAAACAATGTCAAAAACTTGAATGACTCACCTGTGAGGTATCGTGTGAATCCACAAGGTGACAAGGGCCCGTCATCAACCTGTTTTGGAATCCAGTGACACGGTACATATGGAACATTGAGAGTGCAGGTCTGTGAGTAGGTCACGCAAATTAAAATATCAGCATAGTAGGGAGATTTGAAATTAACATGTAAATGGAATCACGTGGATTGGTTCAAAGTTTGCAATGTTAACACTATGTTATGTGCCTGTGCATCTACGTGGGACAGAAACCCTGTACTGTGGGTTGTGATGTGGGTTTTTTTAAGCGATATTTTATGATGATTCTGTGTCAACACTGTCTTCTTCATTCAAAATTAAGCGATATGTAAATGAGATATGAAATGTATAGATATGTACTTATAAAATTGAATTAGATATATATTTATTTGAAAAACATATGTATGTCATTTAATTTTCAATAGATGTTTATATGTTGTATAATGTTTTGACATGTAATAATATGTTGTTTAAGATTACACGACATGACTCTACAAGCGTAATTTGTAGATGACTTATATTTTGTGAGCTTTGTTTGTATTACGACTTTAGCCACGATACTCCTCCCCTGACGCAGGTGTGCGTACATGACGTTTTTTTTCCCACAATGTGTATAATGCTGACTAGAGTCCTACTGTCGTGCTCTTGTCTTGCCTAAAGTTGCTGTGATTCATATTACCTGCGTGACATATTACAGTGAAGCTTAGACTTATTCTTGAAACGGTCTAGATTGCACTTTGGGTTAATATACATTGTTCACTTCACATGCATTCCTGACAAATGACTGTCGTGGCCGGCTGTTGGTTAGTTCGTATATTTGCCTTCTGCGTACCTCAGCAGGCGGGGGGGGGGTGGAGAGGCGGCTGGCAACTCGCCGGTCAGGTACCGGCCGCTCACGTCAGGTACCGCCTGAGTCGGCATTGGATTGACACGGTACGTGCACTTGACACAAGTTGGGTATATTACCTAAGACATCAGGAGCGTCATCGATGTCTGGTGTCAAAACCCTGGCAACAGCCTTGACCCTGTCAATCTCCTGTTGCTTTGCTTTGGGTTTTGTAGCCCCCTAGTGCATTTGTGTTGTAACAGATGCAAAGCCCTAGAATCCTAAAGATCTTATCATGCCTTCGAAAAGCTAGAAAACGATTCTAGTCTTTGAAAAGATAAACCTACTTCTTGGTCTGTTGCAATATTTACATGACATTTCACTAGTTTACCAAGATGAGTATCAAGTATTTTGCTATTATTTTTCGTACTTCATGGATACCCAAACAGGACCATGGTATTAGGTATATTATAATACTGGATATGTGTGTTTATGCCAACGTGAGAGTTGATGTAATGAGGCAACGGAAATGTTTTCAATTGGTGTAAAGAGTAAATCATTCAGTGTCCAATCCAAATTACTCCCCTCTGAAACATCAAGTGTTTCAAGAGTCGACTCGTAGATCTGATTATAACTCAAGTGTGCGGTACAGTAATACAATTTTCATTGAAAAGAAGAACATGTTCGATATCACACGTTGAGAGTCCCCAGCCGAGATTTGGAACCTTGAATTTATTATGCCTCGAATGGATTTTGATCAGTACCCATGCTCCTGTAGAATCTAAGAGTTTATTGAGACATGCGCGGTGGAATGGTGTGTCACAGTGTATGTGTATACCAAGGACGTCTGAATTTCAGTCCTGTACTGTATGCACGAATGATGAAAAATATGCGGATGTATGCACATACTGTTTATTTATGTGTATGGTCACAGTGTATGTTTTTCTGTCACGTCATATCGTAATATCATTATAGCTCAAGTAGTTTCAAAGTACCTTTCAAGGCAAAAGAAAGCGGAATGAAAACAACAAATTGCAAAATTCGCCTCGTCATAGCATAAAAGGAGTACAGAGTTTCCTCTCTCCGAGGCTCTTTCTCTCTCTTCCCCCCTCTGTCACAAGACATTAGGGAGGATTTGAGATATAGGGAGTCACGGGTTCCTGTAGACTCTTATCATATGGGAAACCTTTCAGTAAACTCTACAAGCATATCGTTCACAGCAGAATGTCAGTCTTTTTTTGCTGTAATGTTGTGTTGTGTTCTTCCATACCCGCTGATCGCCGATAGCCCGTATAGCACCACGGCCCTCGCCTTACTTCCGTACATTTGGTAGCATGATGAGCTTCAAGGGACAACGCAGCGGTGGCGGAACTCAGATTTCAGGAGAGTACAGAAGACAAGCATAGCTCGTAGTCATCTTGAACGGCCTGGAGGTGGACAAAAGCTGTCGGGTGGAGTACTGAAGACACGAATTTTGCTTGTATTCAAAGACACGAATTTAGCTTGTAGACCTGCTGATGATAATTGCTTTTATTACCTAAGAAAGTAGTCTAGTACCATCCTTGAAGAGTCTATCTGCTCAAATCCATCTGGATTTGATGTCTTGGTGTTGTTCACATCTTCTTGTTTTCTTTTTTGCTAAAAAAAGCACATGTTAACAGAAAACAAAAAGGCGCTTAGTCCAGACTTCTACCTGTAGCCCAGCATATATATATACATGTGTACTTCGTACACTGTATGATGGCATATGTGTATGCTATCGCTATAGTACATCTGGATCTCTTCCAAGCTCTCCATGTGTCTTGTCCTGACACCTGGGCTCACATCCACGTAACCCACATGCAGTGTGTGTGTGTATGCGTACACACGCACACACAACACATACACATCAACCCCCTGTGCAAAATGTAGAGACACTCCCTTCTCCCAGACGAATCCCTCTAGCTGGAAACAAGAGCCAACCATAGACCAGCTGGAAACCCCCGCTTCGATCCCTCTTTTACATTTGTGTGTAATGGTGTTTAAAACACCTGTGAATAGCACAAAAAACACCTTTTGAGCATACATATGTGAAAAGAAGATGACCACCACAAAATAAATCCAAACAAGGACTGCAATGACAAGCACGACGACAACGGCGCGCAGAAACTGTACAGAAACCGATGCATACGTAGATGGTCTTGCACTTCCCCCCTCTGTTCGGCAGCGAGCGGGCACGTCAAGCTTCTTTCAATTCTCCACCCCACAACATCCTTCCCTCCTCCCCAACCCAGGTCTTCCAAATAGAAAATCTGTTATACTCTCTCCTGTCGCTTTGCTTTAGGTGTTGCAGCCCTCTAATGCAGTGGGATTGTAACAGATTCACTTTGACTATAGTCCTAAAATCCACAGATAGCATGACCCGAGCTCCATGTAGCCCATGTTGGCCCCGTGCGCAGCTGTAGAGAGGCAGGAGGAATGCAGGCATGCATTACGAGCACTGAGCAACGTTGCTTGGCAATGTCAGTGTCAACCCAGTTTTGGGCATAGAAAGTCACCAGCAGTGATCAGATTTGCGCGCGCCTGCAAATTGGAGTAAGGAGAGCGAGCAGCCGGCAGCGGCCAAGAATCTTGACCACCACCCTGCACGCATCCTACAAGTAACAGAGGACGACGTCAGAGATCAATAACGGCGGCCGGGCTGGTCAACAGATGCACCAAAAGCTGTTCCAGGAGGGTATTCAAAAGCGGCGCCTGATCACAGAGGGCCTGATAGCACACCTTGGGGCTGAATACTACTACTGCATCTACATTGACGACATTTTGACTCGGAGACAAAATACACACAATCTTGGCTGCGACGTTGAGCTGCACACACAGAACGGCTTTGGGCTGATGCCAGTGCACTCAAGAACCAACGAGCAAGGACACGGCAGGTCAAGGGCTGATGAGGAAGGACGAGACGAACGGTCAAGGAACGAACAAGGACAAGATTAGCAGCCCAGGATTTGCACATCAAGGCCGAGACAAGTGATCAGGGGCTAACGAGTAGTCCAAGACCGGCGCGTCAAGGACGAGACGAGCGGTCAGAGTCTGGCGAGTAGTCCACGTTCGTATTATATCAGAGTATATATATTAGAGACCGACTTTTAGGGAGCTGTAGCCACAGCAAATTAGATTTCAGGAGAGTGTTCACGACAAGCATTAGCTCGTAGTTGTCTTGACTTGCCTGGGGGTGGACCAAATCTGTCGGGTGGAGTACTGAAAACAAGCATCATCTTGTAGTCGTCTTGACCCTGCCGGGACAATCACCAGCACTGAGCAGTAATCTGTTGGGTTGCACAGTTGCACAAAGGAAATCGACAGCGAGAGTGTTTCAACATATGTACAATCAATGCTCTAAATTTGACTTTGTGTGTATTTCATTTATGTCACGAAATGAATTTATCAGGGGGGGGGTCCCCTTTCACTCCGTGCGGAACAGTGTTGTATGGTGCGCGAATATTTTGCGAGTGCCCTGCCTGTGCATCTGCGCGGATTTAATATGAGCACGAGCGCATAGAGCTTCCAGCAAAGCTACTAGATTATTTCTTACGAAGTAATAAAAGCAACATCAATCAAAGTGTCAACGAGACACAACGGAGAATATGAGTTACAGGGAGTCACGGGTTCCTGTAGACTCATATTGTCAGGAACCCCTTTCTGCGAACTGTACGAGGTATAATTATATCATTCACAGTAAAGAGTCAGTCTTGTTTTCCTGTAATATTGTGTCGTGCTTTCCAGTTTCCGCTGATCACCGACTCGGATAACCTTTATAGCACCACTGGACTTGCCTTACTTCGTTACACCCCACTTCCCCCCTTTTTCTCTCTCTCTCTCTCTCCCAGTATTCATAAATGCAACCCCTTGATGAGATCGGTGGTATCTGATTAATGGCCGGACAATCATCCATCAGAGTGTGGTACTAGAATGTCTACAGTTTTATATATACATTTTTACTAGAATATCCTGAGGTCTGCGTACAATGCGTGCGGATTGGATCTGAGAGTGAGGACAAAATATTCGCAAAAACACCAATATCCCCGCGAGGTTACATTTATAAGAAGGACAAGCGAGATGCAATTGGCACACAAGAGCGCAATCAAACCCATATGGAATCAGAAAACGCTACTTGTGTGTCACACACACGTTGAGTGGAATCACAGGCTTTTTAACATTCGGAACTGAAACCACGTTCCGAAGGGTGACTTTTTAAGTTTTGGGGTTGGATTATACATCCCTGAGCTTTTGGCGAGCTGGAGTTCAGCGAAATGCTTTCATGAATCTTTGAGTGCCTCAGCGGGTAGATAGGGGCAGAGACAACGCAGGTTTCAATGCATCCGTGCAGCTAATTTGTCATTTTTGGGTTAGAACTGTGTCAGCTGCCACTATTGTGCTTCTCAAAGATTTGCTCCTTTTTAAAAATGGCACTCCAATCGATAGCAGGCGGCTCGCGATTTTTGTTTGGCCTAATGACTGCGTCAGACATTCTTTGCTTCTATTAGATTGAAGTTTCGCTTAGGTCCACCTTGTCCATCTTTTGTGCAGTTTGTGTTTGAGTGCATTGCTGCTGACAAACACTTCATGATCGCTCCAGTCTTCAAGGGTTGCGAGCAAATTCTGCAGCTATGCTCCACACCATCAGAGAGAGTACGCAAGAGACTGAGGCAAATCATTATGTCCAGAGCCAACGCACTTTTTGTCATACTCTCAAGCTGAGTTCATGCGTGGTGGCCCCAAAACTTTTACATGCACGCAAGCATGATCGTTCATGAGAGTCAGCGATGTCGACGAAGTCAGTAGATCGAACATATACAAAGAGCAGCTAGCGTTGCTGGGTAGTCTTTTTTTATGGCACCATTTGATAGTCTCGATAGTCTTGTATTGAATCCCTTTGGAACTTGGACATGGTTGCAGTTGCAGTGCCTGTTATGTCCAACATGGCGTAGTTGTTTACATAAATATGAGGGGGAAGCTGTCTGCACGTTGCGCTAGGATTGGTGGATCTCGAGTTGGTCGAGCGCGTGTCGTTGGTGAAGCGCAGTTTGCTGCGCAATAAAGACCTGCTCACACATAAGAGCCATGTTGTTGCTGCCATCTTGGCACACTTTGCAAGCGGCTCCAGTTTGAAGTCTGAGTCCGGTCTCCACAAGGGTAAGAGCATGTCGGGCTCACCTGCAACGAATCTCCTGCTGATTGAAGGAGAGAGACTGCTGATTGATAGAAAGGGACTGCTGAATAATTGATTGTTTTTGTTTTTGTTCATTCAAAGTGCCACACTGCTAACCTGGTAAGGCCGCTTCTTGCAGCTCCAAGCTTTTATTCAGCTCAACTGTGGCCATCTTTCCTGAAATCAGCTTCTTGAGGGCATCACCTATGATGAGCAACTTGGTGTGCGCGCAATGTCAAGGTGCTTGGATTCTCCATTCTTGATTATTTTATTCTGTGCACATGTCTTTCGCTCAAACATGTCAAATGTCGTATACCATTGACTATTTGAGTGAGGGGGGGTATCAGAGTCATTCTGTGACTCTGACATGTGTAGACCGTGACTCGTATCAGTCACACTTGGGGTTGACTACTCTTTAGTCAACTGAGAAATATTTGAGGGTTTGCCCCTTAGTTATTTCCCACGCCTTCTTTAGAACAAAGATAGAAACAATGGGACGTCAAGGATCATGGAGTCGTAGACGTCAAGATCAAGTGTCGGAGGACCCTGCGCGAAGCGTGGCACAAGAGCCTGAAGCGTGGGGATATCAATTGTGATTGGGATCGTTTCTGTTTTCTAATAGAGGTCTGCGGTGTTAGCGTATTGCTGCACTTGCGTCAGGGCCAGTTTGATGTTGTCTACAATCATAGTAATTCTGACGCACTGTCTACTAACGAATTTTTGCAACAGGCACATTGCTTCAACCGCAGGCCCCAACCACGGAAAGAATTCCGTTTCCGAGGCAGATGAGCAAACCTAATGGTGGTCACCGAGGGAGATAGAGAGGCGTTCGGCAACCGCGTGCAATTGTGTGCTGTCGTGTGCAACAGCAAGCTCAGATACCTGCGCATGTTGTATCATGCTGGCGTGCACCCACCTTTTGGGTTCCTGCAATGCACAAATACAAGCGAAAGAAATGTGTCGCCCCGCAGAGTGCGCGCGCACTGCACTCATTGCGAGTGATGCGCTGGCAACAGGTGTTTGGTATGCACACTTGCATAGTTTGGGAGTTTGCTTCTTTCTAGCTCGCTCTCCCTCTCTTCCTCCCTCTCCTGGGCACCATGCGCGCGCGCACTGGGCTGATTGCGAGCAATGTGCATGCAGCCGGGGCTTAGTATACGCACTTGCATACGTTGGTTGTTTGCTGGCACCGTGCGCCCATCTGTGGTTTCCTGAATTCTGTATCAATCCAGCGGAACATTTTGAGGTGCGTCTCTGCACTGTCGTGTGCGAGCGCTTTGCTAATTGATAAAAATACAATTGAGCGATGTGCCTGCTGCAAGTCACTTGCTAATCTGAGACACCACAGGCACGCTTCCCCGACAGCTGTCTGTTACCCAGAAAGTGTTTCGTTTTCCGACAGATGAACACGTGTGATGGTGTTGAATGTGGATGGGTAAGGAGAGGTGTGCGGTTACTGCGTGCCACTGGGTACCAATGTGTGCAGCACGTGTCACATGGTACTCTCTGTCCCTTTCTTTTTCTTGCGTACTCTGTTTCTGACGTTTCAATCTCAATTTCCTTCGCTCTCTCTCTTGGTAGTTCTTTGTCTCTTTCTTTCTTTCTCCCTCTCTCTCCTGCGCGCCGTGGTGGGTCTGAGACCAGCTGTCGGACCAGGCTACGGGTTGTTCGTTGAGAGATCTGTCAGTCCAATCGACAACTCCGCACGACCACACGCGGCCGCTCCCATCCCGTGTACGCAACACCAGCTCAGAATCAAACTGAGAACCGACTTGTGTCGGTCCTCCCTTTTACTCACAAAACAAACTGTACCAAACTGGTCTCCAACCTAAACCTCTTCTCTAAGCGTGTTCCCCGCCTTTGCATGGTCACATTTGCTCACACTTACAGTTCCCTGCTATCTACAGCAACCGTTGTGGACACCGTATGTATGCCTACCCGACTATTCTCTTCTAGCGACCCTGCTGACTACGCAACCCTGTGCGCAAACATTCCTACACTATTACTTCCATGTGAAACTATCACAGATTTAATTTTCTGTGACTGCACCTTGCCCCTAGGCTTGACCATCACGATGCGGCCGCTGACGGACGCGACCAATGCCGGGGATGTACCTGTACGCACCAATATTTTCACCACCGACACAGACCTGGGAACCACAGATGCACGTTTTGGCGCTGACGCTCTTGGTTTGAAATTGGAGGTGTTCTGCTCAAAAGCCCACACCAAGGCAGGAACATCCTGCATGAGTGATTCCCAAGATAACCAACCGTTTTGCGACTGGTCGTACCCTTGCCATTCCACCCAGAGTTCGCACACCTTCTTGTAGGTACAAGCATTACAGATGCGCTTAATCTCATAGTGCATCACTCCATCATGCCCAAAAAGGGGTTCTGGTGCGGTATCAGCTTCATCCAGTTCGGCATCCCTTACCTCGAAGAATTTCAACAGTGACATATTAATACGGTTGTGTATTTTTCCAAACGATGGTGCCAGGAGGCAAATCCAAAATAGCCTGAGCGACACGCACCTCCAACACTTTAAAAGCCTGAACTGAACCACCGAACCGTCAATTTGTAGGGGACATCATTGGGTGTGTGTTTGGAATCCATCCACACCAAGTCGCCCACCTTAATACATGCCAGGGTCACTCGTTTTGCCAACATCTGTCCCGGGCCCAAGCAAACCTGAGCGGCTGCCATGTGATCCGCGGCAGCCTGATGTCTGTGTAGTACCTTCCGGGCCATGTCCTTAGCATGGTCAAAGTCCTGACAGAATTTGCATGTCTTCATATCCACTGTCAGAGGTCTATCATCTGTGACCCCCAATGTCAATGGTGTGCGTGCCGTGAAACCGTGCGCGAACTCAAATAAGCTCATGCGAGTTGCTGTACTAATGTGGTTGTTGAGTCCAAATGTAATATGAAGAAGGGCTCGATTCCGTTCGTCGTATTGAACCACCGTTGTCACTGCTGCTCGCAGCGCTTCTAAAACCTGACGATTGGCTCATTCGGCGGGATCGGCATGGGGATGATAGCTAGATGTAAGACGAAGTTTGGTGCCGCAAATGTGGCACAAGGATTTCCACAGCGAACTCACAAAACGCACTTCATTGCCCATGGTCAAATTTTGTGGCAATCCAAATCGACAACAAATCTCTATAAAAGTCAATTTAGCCAGATCCTCGGCTGATGTATGTTTGTGTGCTGCCGCTGCTGCTACGATTGTTTTGGATGTACGGTCCACCCATGTCACGATCCACTCGTTGCCATCCTTGGATCGTGGCATTGGTCCAATCAAGTCCTGTAGAGGGCCGTAAAGGATTTTCGGTGATTCATCCGTCACCATAGCTCAGTGGTGGAGAGCGCGGCACTTAAGAAATTTAGTAATCCGTAGGGTCCCCGGTTCGATTCCGGCCGAAAACACGTCACCTCAGATTCACATGGATTTGAGCACATAGACCCTCGATCAAGGGTTCTAAACTATTGTTTCCAGTAATAAAAGCAATTTAAATTAAATTCATGGCCCAGCTTGTGAATGGTTGTATAGGGGTAGTTGCATAAGCCTTTCTGTAACCAGACGTTGGTGATTGGAGCTTTTCGATGCAGCACACGTTTTACATGTGCGCACGAAATGAGCGACATCTGCGTGTGAACCTGGCCAGTAAAACGCGTGTGACACAGCGGCTGTAGTTCGGTCTACTCCAGGATGGCCGGCTAGTTTGCAGTCCCCATGAGCCGCGCGGAGAACTGCCTCCCTGCACACTGCAGGCACACATACCCGAGGACGTGCGTCCTCCACCCGTTGGTAACACAATGTCTCTCGCACATCCAGGAAGAAATCCCGAAACAGATTCTCGTCTGAATCCATCACCGACTGCAACACCCCTGACAAATATGAATCCGTGGCCTCGCGAAGGTAGACCGGCTCGAAGGCACTCCCGCAATTCATGTCACATGTTTGTACGTATCGTGGTATGTGAGAGATTCGTATACGCAGATATACAAACAAAGGATATTATTGTATTATTCAAATTTCATTTATTTTGATGTATCTTGGTTGCATTTTTTTGTTGTTGCAAGGGGTATACATTTTATTTTATTTCTAGCACCGATGGGGGGGTGGGTGGGTGACAAGCTGGCGGGGTTGGGAGTTTTCCTCGTACAAAGCGGGAGGTTTTTAGTGGTACAAAAATTGATTGCTTTGAATTTGGGGTCAAATAGGTGAAGTTTGGCGCTACTTATTTGAGTTTGTGAGCTACCTTTTTGACCAATCTGAGTTGAAGACCTTGAAACTAAAAGTTGTGTACTAAAAAAATTCACATGTTCGGACCCAAAACTTGAGGACCGAGGACGGACCGAGATTATCGTCGACCATCGGATCGAAGGAAGGATAACATCATTGGCTCAGGAGACGGAGAGAACTGCTGTATGTTGGCTACAATCATAGTAATTCTGACGCATTGACTACTGATGAATGTTTTTCGCAGGCACATGGCTTCAACAGCAGGCTCCAAACACAGAAAGAATTCCGTTTCCGAGACAGGTGAGCAAACCGAATGTTGGTCACCGGTCACAGAAGGAGATAGAGAGGCGCTCGGCAACCGCGTGCAATTGCGTGCTGTCGTGTTTGGCTGCCTGACACAGCAAGCTCAGATACCTGCGCATGTTGTATCATGCTGGTGTGCACCCACCTTCTGGGTTCCTGCCATCAACAAAGGCATGATAAAGAAATGTGTCGCTGTGCAGAGTGCGCGCGCACTGCACTAATTGCGAGATATGCGCTGGCAACAGAATTTTAGTATGCTCACTCGCTTACGTTAAAATTTGGTTCAATCCAGCTCACTCTCTCTCTTCCTCCATCTCCTACGCTGTGGTGGGTGTTGGCGCTGATCACAGATGCGCGCGCGCACTGCGATAATTGCGAGCAATGCGCTTGCAGCAGGAGTTTAGTATACGCACTTTCATACGTTGTTTGTTTGCTGGCACTGTTCGTCCATCTGTGGTTTCCTGCATTCTGTATCAATCCAGTGGAACATCTTCAGGTGCGTCGCCACACTGTCGTGTGCCAGCGCTTTGTTAATTGACAAAAATGCAGTTGAGCGATGTGCCTGCTGCAGTTCAATTACAGGTGAGACACCACAGGCACGTTTCTCCTGCAGCTGTCTCCTACCCGAAAAGTGTTTGGATTTCTGACAGATGAACACGGGTGATGGTGTTGAATCTGGACGGGTTATGAGAGGCGTGCAGTAACCGCGTGCCACTGGGTACTTATGTGTGCAGCACGTGTCACATTGTACACTCTGTCTCTTCCTCTTTCTTGCGTCCTGTGTCTCTGTCGTTTTGATCTCAATTTCCCTCGCTCTCTCTCTCTCCGTAGTTCTTTCTCTGTCTTTCTCCCTTCCTCAAAGCAGGGCTCTCCTGCGCGCCATGGTGGCTCTCTCTCTCTTTCTTTCTCCCTGTTTTCACTCTCCTTTTTCCTTGCTCGCTCGCTCGCTCTCTTTCTCACTCGCCAACAGGACCTCTAACTCTCTTATTCTCTCCCCCAACCCCCCACCCAACTCTTTCTCTTTCTCTCTCTCCCACGCGACTGTAATGGATCTCAGCGCCCTTTGCAGATGCGTGTGATATCCGATTCGATTTTGACTGACAGTAAATTAGGTCTAGAGTTTGTTGCAACACTCTGAAATAACATGCATTTTCTTCAGGGTTCTTCCTCTTTCTCTCTCGCTTTCTTTCAATCCGAGTCTCGCTGTTGATTGTGTGCGTGTGTCTCTCTCTTTCGCTTCAACTCCTGGTAGTTTCGTCCATTGTGTATTGGTAGTGCGGGTGTATGCGTGAGTATGACCCGGAGTTGGTTGTGGAATTTCCGGGGAGGTCAGTCGTTGTTATTCGACATGAGGGTGAGGGAGATTAAAAACAGGGTCTTCATTCGACACATCTTCTCCAGAACATTCCACTTTTGTCACATGTCTCGATCTATTTTGGTGTCCTCACTGGTTCGTCAAGATGCTTTGTTCTTGAGTCTGATTGATTTCTTTGACCACATGTTGATGTGTTCTTTCTGAGGAGGTGGATCTTGACTCGACTTCTTTTGTGTGGTTTTGTTGACATCAACCGACACTACGCAACGCAGTCCCGAGGTAGATCACGGTCACGGTGCCGTGACCCATGAGTGGGGTGCAGTTTGCGACCGAAACTTATCGCATTGGATTTCAGAAAAAGGACCATGGAGAAGATGGGGACTCTCGGAGGAAATCATACTGTTTTCGAAAGTCTTTGTCACAAACCTTCAATTTGGTCGAGTTAGATTTTTCTTCAAAGTCTCCGAAGTTTCCATTTTTTTTGTTGTTCCCACAGAACCGTCAATTAGGACACACAGGTGGTGTGCGGAGGGAAATGCAGAAGCGCCAGCCGGCGGCTCGAAGGTACTCTCGCAATGGACCTTGAACTTAAGGGTATACGCACACACATGTACACAGACAAAAGAGATATAGAACAAAACACACATCCATAAACACGCAACATGGATTCACGTCACACACCCGGGATAGGAATTAATTTTCAAGTTTTATTTTGAAATTTTAATTGATTTCAAGTTTTTTCTTTATGTATTTTCCAAGTTCTTCGATAAATACAGTGATGTCGAATTTTTTTTTCGAGTGTCATCCCTCGAGTCACTGTTAGTCACTTAAGGTTTCTTCCCGTCAACCACAACTACCATAAAACTACCTTAGACCATATGGTACCATATGGTTGGTAATTTCCACTACC
>Ga0335398_10005701_pt1 | contig 16190 bp, 12 predicted proteins | sample BON03_FD_205742 | JGI IMG/M metagenome (GOLD analysis project Ga0335398, IMG submission 205742) | Freshwater microbial communities from Lake Bonney liftoff mats and glacier meltwater in Antarctica - BON-03 (spades assembly) (version 2) | ecosystem: Environmental > Aquatic > Freshwater > Ice >... | reverse complement strand
CGCATCTTGGTCCAGCCGTTGAATAACCGCTTCAACTGATAACGGTCGAATAACCGCTTCAACTGATAACGGTCGAACGGCCGAGAATGAATACCAGAGGGAGGATCAATTGCCTCATTTTGGGGACGGCCAGGGCGGAGGGGGCGAGGGCGGCGGCGAGGGCGGTTGCGAGGGCGGCGGCGGCGAGAAGGACGGCCAGGGCGGAGGGGGCGAGGGCGGCGGCGACGAGCGCGGCGACCAGGCGCGGGGCAAACGGCATCGCGACGGGGGCGGTAAAGATGGGGGCGGTCAAGATGCGCATTTAGGTCCAGCCGTTGAATAACCGCTTCCACTGATAACGGTCGAATAACCGCTTTAACTGATAACGGTCGAACGGCCGAGAATGAATACCAGAGGGAGGATCAATTGCCTCATTTTGGGGGCGGCCAGGGCGGAGGGGGTGAGGGCGGCGGCGAGGGCGGTTGCATCGGCGGCGGCGAGGGGGACGGCAAGGGCGGAGGGGGCGAGGGCGGCGGCGGCGAGCGCGGCGACCCGGCGCGGGGCGAACGGCATCGCAACGGGGACGGTAAAGATGGGGGCGGTCAAGATGCGCATCTTGGTTCAGCCGTTGAATAACCGCCTCAACTGATAACGGTCGAACGGCCGAGAATAAATACTAGAGGGAGGATCAATTGCCTCGTACACATTTTTTTAATTGTATTTTTTTTGTTTTTTTTTGTTTTTTTTTCGTACACTATTTTGTGTTGTTGTTTCAACACCTACAACCCACACCACAAAAGCTGAGCGCAGGGCGTAAGAATCACTCCGGCGCCCCAGGCGCCGGCGTGTGGCCAGAAGACCAGAAGAGGCATCGAGGAAGCATCGAGGGAGAAGAAACCCCCCCGGCCGCCGCCGGTATCGAGAGGTTCTTCTGGGTCCGACGGCGATGCTGAGCGTGGACTGAACACTCGAAGTCCGCTCTTGCCGGAGCGCACTGCCCGATTGTCCTCTTTGGTCAACAGATGCACCCAGCCTCCCTTTCAGGGCTCGTGTCCAACCACTAGAACGTGCGCTCGACCACATTGCGCCCCACAGGGACAGTTGACGACGCGATGCGTCCTCCGCCCGCGTGCTGAGATGCAGTCCACGTACCCATACCGCCGCAAGAGTGCCCGATTGGCGGCGCTGACGTAGCCCTTGTCCGCGTACATTGGCATCCCCGGCGCCGCACGTGGCGCCAGTCGTGCACGCAGTGTCGCCTCCACCGTCCGTTGATCGGAGGTGTTACCAGGGAAGAAGGCCAGAGCCACCGGAACGCCATCGGATGCGATGATGGCCAACTGGTTGCATTTCTACCGCGGTCGGTCTTGTTGCGCCGGATGCAATCCCGACCGTCACTGCTCTGAGCATACGACGAGTTGATGCACTCGACGCGCACGTTGCGCTTGAGGGGCCGTCGCTCGAGGCGAAGCACCGCGGCATAGGCGCGCTCCAAGACACCCGCCGCCGTCCACCAGGTGAACGTTTGGAAGACGGTGGTGTACCCAGCACCCAATGTGCGCCAAGGGCCACCGCTCCAGGGCAACAGGGCCATGCGCTCGAGTACAGCCCTGCAGGGATGGGTCAGCGCGTGGGCGACCCGTCTGTGCAATCGGCAACAAGGTATTCACCGCGCACCGGATTGCCGTTGGCACCCTCTCATCGATGCGACTCCTGGCGATTTCTGATTATGGCAAAAATGTTTAGGTACAGACCGTAAGCCACAAGTAGACCCCCCCCCCACCCACCCCAACTCCCGCACCTCGCCTTGCACTCGGCAACACCCCAGCCCGGCCGCAACGCGACCAGGCGACGAGTACACGCGCTGCCGCTGGCGCCACCACACTACCCTAGCCTCGCGACTCGCCGCCCCCGGTCCTGCCGCGTTGCCAGGGCCGTGTGTGTCAGGCGTCCCTCGCCGCATCCGCCGCGCCCCGGGCGTCCTTGCCCGCGCCGAGGGATGCGTTGCAGGCGGCCTCCAGCGACCCTGGAGCAGCGGAGCACCCCCCTGGCGTCGGCGCGTTGGCCGCGCCGCGGCGCCGCTGGGCCTGGCCTCAATCGGCGCGCCCCCCGGGCTGCACGGCCTGGCCGTGCTCCTCCGCCTGGGCCGCCTCGGCGCAGGCCATCCCCTCGCGAAAGCTGCAGATCCGTTCCAGAGCGGCGTGCTCGGAGCCCGCGCAGGCGGTGGCGACGTACTTGACCAAGAGCCCAAACCATAGGGAGATTTTGTGCACCTCGTACAGCTCGAGGATGTGACGGAAGATGCGGAGGCAGTCGTCGACCTCGACGTCCAACTCTATGGAGTTCTGCAAGAGTTGGGCCACCTCAGCCTGGTTGGGCTCGATGGGGATGCGTAGCGCCGCGTGGAGGGTCTTCAAGCGGGTGGTTGCCAGCGCCCGGTGCAAGGCGTATCGGGTGCGGGAGTCCTCAGTGCCGCACAGCGCCACGGTCCGCGTCTCCGGGGCCGCTTAAGTCGCAGGGTCGGCCGCCTCACGCGCCTGGGCCACCGCCTTGACCACCGCCTCCCGGGTGGACTTTACTAGCCGGCGCTCCCGGCGCGCCGCCTTGCGCTCCCCAAGGCGGCTCGCCGCCTTGCGCCCCAGGCTCGCCGCCGTGCGCTCCCCAAGGCGGCGCGCCGCATTGCGCCCCCCAAGGCGGCGCGGCACCCCCTCTTCCACCCCCAGAAGGGCGCTGCGTCCCTGGCGTGCCGCCTTGCGCTCGCCAAGGCGGCGCGGCACCCCCTCCCCCGCCGCCAGAAGGGCGCTGCGGTTCTGGCGCGCCACCCTGCGCACCGATGCGGCCCGGGCCACCTCGTCGCCCAGTATCAGGTCGAAGAGCTTGGAGTTGAGATGGCGGCACGTTTCCCGGAGCTCGTCGACCTCGTCTTCGCCGCGGGGCACCATCGCCTGCGCCTGCCAACCCAAGGGGGTGCAAGGGCTCAGTCCACTGGCACGGTGCAAGGCGCCGCTGCTCTGCAAGGCGCCGCCCGCCGCGCCCAAGCCCAGCCCCAGGGGAATGGGAGGAACCCCACCCGGCCTGGGTACATCCAGCCGCACCCCCGGGCCCCAGCCCCGGGGCGGCGGTGAGCGGCGGTGCGCGGTGCGCGATGAGCGGGGAGCGGGGAGCGGCGGGGAGCGGGGAGCGGTGAGCGGCGGTGAGCGGGGAGCGGGGAGCGGCGAGCGGCGGGGAGCGGCGGTGCAATGGGTGAACGCCGCACCGATTGCGACAGCGCCATGTGCCGATGAGGTGCCGATAAAATGTTGTAGGGGGGGGGGTAGAATTATACTTGGGGTAAGGGGTAACCCCTGCCATAGGGGGTCTCGAACTGGATTGGGTGAAGGGAGACCCCCGCCTTGCCGCTCCCCGCCGCTGCCGCGCTCCGCTGCCGCGCTGCTGCTGCCACTCGCCGCTGCCGCTCGCCGCTGCCGTGCTCCGCTGCTGCGCTGCCGCTGCCACTCGCCGCTGCCGCTCGCCGGTCTTCTCCTGGGCGCTCGCTACGCTCGCTGCGCTCGCTGCGCTCGCTGCTCGCTGCGCTCGCTGCTCGCTGCCACTCGCCGCTCGCCGCCCGCTGCTGCCGCTCGCCGCTCCCCGCCCGCCGCCGCCGCTCGCCGCCCGCCGCTCACCGGCCGCCGCTCCCCGCTCGCTGCTCGCCGCTCGCCGCCCGCGCTCGCTGCGCTCGCTGCGCTGGCTGCGCTCGCTGCGCTCGCTGCGCTCGCTGCTCGCTGCGCTCGCTGCTCGCTGCCACTCGCCGCTCGCCGCCTGCTGCTGCCGCTCGCCGCTCGCCGCTTGCCGCTCCCCCTCCGCCGCTCCCGTTGACCAGCAGCCTTGTGCACATACTGTGCGATGGCGTTGCCAGCCGGTTGCCAGCCGCACGCCGTCCCCGGAGTGGGTAGATGCGGTCCGGGGTGTGCTCGCCGCTGCCGCTCGCCGCTCTTCTCCTGGGCGCTCGCTGCGCTCGCTGCGCTCGCTGCACTTGCTGCGCTCGCTGCGCTCGCTGCGCTCGGCGCTCGTTGCGCTCGCTGCTCGCTGCCACTCGCCGCTCCCCGCTCGCCGCTCGCCGATCGCCGCTTGCCGCTCGCCGCTCGCCGCTCGCCGCTCGCCGCTCGCCGCTCGCCGCTCGCCGCTCGCCGCTCGCCGCGCCGCTCGCCGCTCCCCCTCCGCCGCGATGGTGTTGCCAGCCGGTTTGCCAGGGTTAACCCTTAACCCTCGCATGAGTGGGTGGATGCGGTCTGGGGCTGCGCCTCCCCCCCCCGCGGCGTGCGTGCGCGCGTGCGCAGCTTCGGGTTGCGCGCAGTGCTGGGCCTCGGAGCCGTGGTCTTGATGCACGCCCGGGCGGGCGTCGGGTTGCAGGTGCTGCGCCTCGGAAGCGTGGTCTTCACGCACGCCCGGGCGGGCGTCGGGTTGCAGGTGCTGGGAGAAGTGGCCGAGTCCGCAGCAAGAGGGCGCGGAGGCGTCGGTGTCGGATGGCCTCACTGGACTGGCGCACCAATGATTCCGCGGGAAGTTGCGCCGGGGATGGCGGAGTCGCGGACCGGCGCGATGATTCCGCGGGAAGTTGCGCCGGGGATGGCGGCGTCGCACCGCCTCGGCCACAGCCTTAGCCTCGGCCGCCTCGGCTGCGGCTGTGGCCATGCCCACGCCTGTGCCCGAGGCCAGGCGCGCGTTCACCGCGATCGCGACCACGCTCGCGCTGACGAGGACGACGAGAAGGCCCATGGCAACCCCGATCGCACCATGAGACGGCACCACGAGACGATCGAGTGCCTACTATCACGGCTCGGCTTTTTCCATGCGATTCCCTCGGTGGGGTGAACACGCTCGCGGCCCCGCTCGCTTCGCTCGGCGCTCGCTGCGCTCGCTGCTCGCTGTGCTTGCAGCGCTCGGCGCTCGCTACGCTCGCTACGCTCGCTGCGCTCGCTGCGCTTGGCGCTCGCCCAGTCCTGGGTGCGCCCCCTGTGGGTCCAGTCCACCACTCTAGGTCACGGCGCAGGGTCGGTGGTCCACACCCAAACCGCGTACGCAAGTGGAGCGACGACTGGTGTGGGTACCGATTGGTACCGATTGGTACCGATTGGTACCAATTCGAGCGAGGGGCGTGGCGCGGGTTGCACCGCCCGCCCGGCGCCCCGCGCAGCACCTCTGGGGTTGACCCGGAGGGTTGATTGCACGGTTGGGCGAGAGGACGGGGGCACACTGCTCCTCGTGCACACTGCTCCTCGTGCACACTGCTCCCCGTGCACTGCTCCTTGCGCGCACCGCTCCCCGCGCACTCGGGCTCCTTGCGCACAGGTCCTCGCACACCGTTCCTCGCGCAAGGCGCTGCCCGCCCAGTGCGCATTGCTCGACCCGCCCAGCTCGCTACGCGCTACGCGGCCGCGCTGCGCCAGCCGGCGAGGCCCCAGGGGGGGTGGTGCGGGTCGAGTCGCTACTGCCACACCCAGCCCCCGGCCGATGGCGTGGGCCACGGCCGGCGCGCGCCACGGGCCGGCGCGGCGGCCGCTAGGGCTGGGGCTGGGGCTGGGACGGGTGCGCCTCCCACGTTGACGCCGCGGTTCGCCTTGCCGCCAGGCGCCTCGGCCTCGGCCTCGGCCTCGGGCTCGGCCTCGGGCTCGGCCTCGGGCTCGGCCTCGGGCTCGGCCTCGGGCTCGGGCTCGGGCTCGGCCTCGGGCTCGGCCTCGGGCTCGGCCTCGGGCTCGGCCTCGGGCTCGGCCTCGGGCTCGGCCTTGGCCTCGGCCTCGGCCTCGGCCAGGGGCTGGAGCTGGGCCCATGCCTGTCCCTGGCCCTGGCCCCGAGCGTCGGCCGCTGCCGCTGCGGCTGCGGCGGGTCCAAGCCGCTCGAGCACGAGGCGGGCGCGCGCCGGTTCGACCGCCATGGAGCGCACCTCGCCGGTGCGCGCGTTGATGAGCACGCCGTGGGCGGCGCCGCCGCGCCGCGCGGCGACGGCGCAGGTGTAGACGAGCACCTGCAGCAGGTGGCGCTCGGTGAGCTGCTGCACAAACTTAAACTCGTAGACGGTGCCGTCGTCGCCGAGCAGGTCAATTTGCGCGCGTCGGCCGGCGATGCGCTCCTCGTGCTCAAAGACGCCGGTCGGCGCGTGCGCGCGCAGCCGTGCGAGGGCGCGCTCGACGGCGGCGGCGCAGCCCCAGTCGTAGCGCTCGACCTGTCGCAGCAGGTGGCGGTAGCCGCGGAAGGCGCGGCCGTGGTTGGCGAGCTCGAACCACTCGGCGAGCGAGGCGGTGGCGCGGCGCGCGTAGAGCTCGGCGAGGCGAGCGCGCAGCGCGGGCGGCAGCGGCGCCGCGCACGAAACGGGGTGCTCGACGCCGGCGCCGCGGAGCAGGCCGCGCATGGCGTCGCGCACCTCGGCGGCCGAGCGCAGCCGGCGCAGCGCGCGCTCGTCAAAGGGCAGGCGCAGCCGGCGCAACGCGTCGACCGCCTCATCGGGCGGCAGCGCGGCGCTGACGTGGCCGAGCGCCGCCTCGAGCTCCGAGACGCGGCCGGTGCGCTCGTGCTCGAGCAGCATGGGCACGACGACGCCGTAGAGGGCGCTCACATCGCCGGCGCTGAGGGCGAGCGCGCCGCCGGGCCCGCCGGGGCCGTCGGCGGCGCGCGCCGGCGTGAGCGGCGCGCAGGCCTCGTCGGGGGCGTGGACCAGCCGCCAGGTGCCGAGCGCGAGCAGCGCCTGGCCGCCCGCGCGCGGGAGCTGCCCGCAGAGCTCGGTCACGGTGCGCAGCTCGCCAGGGCCGCCCTGGGGGCCGCCCTGGGACCCGGGGCCGACCCGCGGCGACTCGTCCGTGGCCCAGCACGAGTGCCCCACGCCCGGCGCCTTGCGGTTGGCCTGGCTGCCGGTTGGGCTGGGGACGTGGCCCTGGCTGCTGGAACCGCCGCTTGGGCTTGGGCCCTGGCCGCTCGGGCTCGGGCTCGGGCTCGGGCGTGGGCCCTGGCCCGGGCCCGGGCGGCCGCACGCCTGCCGCGCCGCGCGCGCGGCCGCCGCGCCGGGGCCGAGCCGTGCGGCCGGCTGGTGCGACAGCACCAGCAGCCGGCCGCTGCTGCGGGTGGCGGCCAGGTGCAGGCGCCACTCCGCGGCGCTCTGGTCTGGCTCGGGCTGGGGGTCGAAGAGCACCACCACCTCGGCCTCGTGTGGCCGACACGCGGCGAACGACACGACGTCGACCGACGGCGCCGAAGGTGCCGAAGTGCGTGCGGCGCGCGTGGCGGCCGGCCCCGGCGGCGCCAGGCGCACTGCCAGGCCGAGCTCGAGCGATAGCTTGTTCACCAGCAGCGCGAGCCGGGCGTTTTGCTCGACCGACCGCGCGAGGACGAGGGCGTGGCCACCGGCGCGTGCCGCTTGCGCCACGAGCAGGGCGGCGCGCGTGGTACCCGCGCGGCTGCCCAGGTCGAGCGCGTGCAGCTCGACGGGAGGTTGGCCCTGGCCCCGGCCGCTGTGACCGGCGTACGCGGCTCGTACCACGAGCAGGGCGGCACGCATGGCCCCCGAGTGGTTGCTAGGGTCGAGCGCGTGCAGCTGGCCCTGGCCGCCGCCGTCGCCGTGGCCGTCGCCGTGGCCGTGGCCGCCGCCGTCGCCGTGGCCGTCGCAGTCGCCGTCGCCACCGTGGCCGTGGCCGTGACCGTGGCCGTGGCCGTGGCCGCCGCCGCTACCGTCGCCGCCGCCGTCGCTGTCGCCGTCGCCGTGGCCGTCGCCGCTGTGGCCGCCGTCGCTGTGGCTGTGGCTGTGTCCGTCGCCGTGGCCGTCGCCGCTGTGGCCGCCGTCGCTGTGGCTGTGGCTGTGTCCGTCGCCGCTGTGGCCGCCGTCGCCGCTGTGGCCACCGCCGTCGCCGTCGCCGTCGCCGTCGCTGTCGCCGTCGCCGCCGTGGCCGTGGCCGTGTCCGTCACCGCGGTGGCCGCCATCGCCGCTGTGGCCACCGCTGCCACCATCGCCGTCGCCGTCGCCGTGGCAGTCGCCGTTGCCGCCGTGGCCGTGGCTGTGGCCACCGCCGCCGCCACCGTCGCCGTCGCCGTCGCCATCACCATCGCAGTCGCCGTCGCCATCGCAGTCGCTGTCGCCACCGCCGCCGTGGCCGTGGCTGTGGCCGCCGCAGTCGCCGTCGCCGTCGCCGTGGCCATCGCCATCGCAGTCGCCATCACAATCGCAGTCGCAGCCGCCGTCGCCGCCGTGGCCGTGGCTGTGGCTGGGGCTGGAGCCGCCGTCGCCGCCGCCGTGGCCGTGGCCGTGGCCGCGGCTGTAGCTGTGGCCGCCGCCGCCGCCGTCGCCGCTGTGGCCGTGGCTGCAGCTGTGGCCGTGGCTGTGGCCGCCGCCGCCGCCGTCGCCGCCGTCGCCGCCGCCGTCGCCGTCGACGCCGCGGCCGTGGCCGTGGCTGCAGCTGTGGCCGCTGTGGCCGCTGTGGCCGTTGTCGCTGTCGACGCCGCGGCTGTGGCCGTGGCTGCAGCTGTGGCCGCCACCGTCGCCGTCGCCGCTGCCGCCGCCGCCGCCGCCGCCGCCGCCGCCGCCGCTGCCGCCGCCGCCACCGCCCTCGCCACTGGCCGGGTTGGCCCCCTCGAGTGGCGCCCCGCACTGTGCCACCCCGAGCGCGATCGAGGGAGCCGCCGGCGGCACGCGCATCGAGTGCTCCCACCGCAGCCAGGTCCACGGCCCGTGCGCAATCACTCCCAGCGCGGCCTCGACCTTTTCGCAGTAGATGAACCCAGAGAGCGCAAAGGGGTCGGCAAACACCGCCACCGAGAGGCGTGCGCCGGGCGGCAGCGCGCGGCACAGCGCCCAGCGCAGCGCGTCGAGCGTGGCGCCGCGGTCGAGGCACTCGGCGTTGTCGAGCGCGATCGCCTGGAGCTCGACCGGCCGCACGCGTCAGGAGCCCTCCTCGAGTGCCGCATACAGCTGCTCGACGTCGTCGTCGGTCCGCAGCACGCAGTGGCAGAGGTGACCCAGGAAGCCGCGGTACGTCTGCCACTCGGCCCGCGCGCTGGGGCCGGGGCCGGGGCCCGGGCCGGGGCGCGCCGGGTAGCCGTCCGCGCAGAGCCGCACCACGCCCGGCTGGCCCTGCCGCCAGCAGGCGGCGCGGCGAGTCTTGCCACTGCCCGCCACCCCCAGCACCACCACCGAGTTGGGCCCCCAGTCGAGGGCGGCCTCATCCATCGCGCGGCGCGCCGCCATGGCGGCCGCCCTGGCGGTCGGGGGGGGGGCAGTCTGACCCCGCGCGCCCGATCCCCGCGCGCCCGTTGGTCTCGACCCTCGACCCCACTCCCCCCTCCCTGGGGGGGGGTGTTACGTGAACCTCGTTGGGTTCCTGGCACCGCCGCATGGCCCCCTCACTGCGTGACACCACACTGGTCCGTGGTGGTCACGGGGGGGGGGGGGGGGGGGGGGGGGGGGGGGGGGGGGGGGCACCTGTGCTCGCTTCGCTCGCTGCACTTCGCTGCGCTCGCTGCGCTTGCTGCGCTCGCTGCGCTCGCTGCGCTCGCTGCGCTCGCTGCGCTCGCTGCGCTCGCTGCGATCGGCGCTCGCTTCGCTCGGCGCTCGGCGCTCAGCGCTCGCTGCGCTCGCCGCGCTCGGCTCTCCCGGGGCGGGGCCGCGCACCGCCAGGTCGCCCAGGCTCCGGAGCGCCTTGCAGCCGAGCTCGCTGCGCTCGGCGCTCGGCCAGTCCTGGGTGCGCCCCATTCGGGTCGAGTCCACAACTCTAGGCCACTGCGCAGGGTCGGTGGCGCAGGCACAGCGAGCGCAGCGAGTATGGCAAGCGCGGCGAGCGCGGAGAGCGCAGCGAGCACCGAGCGCAGCGAGCGCCGAGCGCAGCGAGCGCCCCCCCCTCCCCCCCGCCCCCCTCGGCGCGCGCGCTCGTGCTTGCACGGGCCTCTCGGTCCAGTTTCACCGCTCTGGTGGGCGATCACTGAGCTCGGGGCTCGGCCAGTCCTGAGTGCGCCCCATTGGGGTCAAGTCCACAACTCTAGGCCCCGGCGCATGGTCGGTGGCGAAGGGGCAATGAGCGCAGCGAGCGCCGAGCGCAGCGAGCGCAGCGAGCGCCGAGCGCAGCGAGCGCAGCGAGCGCCGAGCGCAGCGAGCGCCCCCCCCCCCTGCCGTGTGGCACCACACTGGTCCGTGGTGGTCACACAGGGGGGCGGCGCGTGCACCTGCGCTCGCTGCGCTCGGCGCTCGCTGCGCTCGCTGCGCTCGCTGCGCTCGCTGCGCTCGCTGCGCTCGCTGCGCTCGCTCGCTACGCTCGGCGCTCGCTGCGCTCGGCGCTCGGTCAGTCCTGGGTGCGCCCCATTCGGGTCTAGTCCACAACTCTTGGCCACTGCGCAGGGTCGGTGGCGCAGGCACAGCAAGCGCGGCGAGCGCGGCGAGCGCGGCGAGCGCAGCGAGCGCGGCGAGCGCCGGGCGCAGCGAGCGCGGCGAGCGCAGCGAGCGCAAAGGCGCAACCCTAAAGCGCGGGTGCGCGCACGGCCACGGACCTGGCGGCGCGCGCCTGGGGCGGTTCGCCTAGGGGTGCGGGCGCGTGTGCGGCCAGGCGTGTGCGTGCCACAGTCAGCGGGCACAGACGCAGGTGCGGCCAGGCGCTAGGGCGGCGGGCTAGACTCGAGTGGGGCACCGTGCACATTGGCGTCGAGTGTCGCGTTCGTGTGTCCGCCACTTGGGCGCCGGGTGTCAACCACCTGGGCGTCGACTGCCATCCCCATGGGCGTCAAGGGTTGACCAACTCCGTCCGCGTCCGTGTTACTGGACGGTTCCCCGACTCGGGTTGGACCGACCCGGTGGCATCGCCAGGTTTCGCAGGGCACCCGCCCAGTGCGCCGCCCGCCCGTAGAGCGGCCCCGGCCCCGGCCCCGGCCCCGGCCCCGGCCCCGGCCCCGGCCCCGGTCCCGGCCCAACCTCCAACAAACACGTGGGTGGGAGCTCCAAGGCGCCGAGGTCAAAGTGCAGCGGCAACCGCACCAGCCGCAGCGCCTCGCAGCCGCGCAACGCCGAGCGGGCGATGGAAACGAGCGCGTGGCACCCCGACAGGTCGAGCGAGGCGAGGGCGGTGCACCGTGCAAACGCAAACGCGTGGATGGTGGCCAACGCGACGCAGCGCGACAGGTCAACGCGCTGAAGCTGGGTGCACCCCTCAAACGCTTGGTCGTCGATCGACTCCAGCGAGCGCGGCAGCGCCACCTGGGGCAGCGACGCGCAGCCCTGAAAGGCCTTTGCGTTGAGCTGGAGCAGCCGAGGCGGCAGCTTCAAGTGCGTGGGCCCAGTGCACCCCTGGAAGGTGAAGGGCCCGAGCCGCCGGAGCCTGGAGCACCCACCGAGGGTGGCCAGGCGCAGCCCCGTGCATCCGCGGAACGCCCACTCGTCGACGCTTTCCAGCTTGGCGCACGCCGACAGGTCCAGCATGGTCACCGACGATGCGTGAAACGCGCGAAAGCCCACTTGGACCAAGGTGGCAGGCAGCGTGACCGCTCCCACCCCCGTGTACCGGTGAAAGGCAAAGGCGCCCACGTGGGTCAGTCCCCAGGCCGCGTGGAAAGTCAAGCTTCATCGCACTGTCTGCAAAGGCACTCGGCTCGATGACCGCGAGGCCGGCAGGGAGCTGCAGGGCGGCCGCGCCCCAGCGTCGGAACGCCTCGTGCGGTATGGTGTGACACCCCCGGAGGACCACCGCGCGGGGCCACCGGACCCCGCCCGGGACGGTGGCGCACATGCGCACGGACAGCGCGGGGGTGACGCGGCCGGTGAGCTCCAGCTCGCCCGCCGGCCCCCAGTCGGGGAGAAGGCACTGCAGCAGCTCCAGGCGGAGCCCCTCCCGGTAGTCCAGCAGCGCCTGTAGCCCCTGCACCGACGGGATGCCACCTTCCAGAGCCGGATGCGCCGGATCGAGCCGCCCCACTCGAGCAGGCGCTGCACCAGGCCCTCCAGCCTCAGCGCGGGCCGCTCGCCAGGGGGCGACTGGCGGCCGCCACACAGGACCGCCTCCAGGCGCAGCTGCCGCACGCAGTGCGACTCGACGCCGTGGACCGCCTCCAGGTCGTCGAGGTGCGGCATGAGCGGCTCTGGGTCTCGGGGGTCCACGGCCGAGTCGGCATTGGCGCGGATCGTCGCAAACGCCGCGACTGCCAGGGCGGCTGCATCCGTGGGCTGTCGCCTGGCCCCCGGCACGGCCAGAACGCGCTCAAAGGGGTGGTGCAGCGTCCGGAAGCACGCTGGCAACCCTTCCGCGAGCGTCAGGACATCTCCCGGGGAGCAGGACCCGTCGGGGTTGTGTTGCCACTGGAGCAAGCGGAAGCGCGGGCCGTGGAGCGCGCTGCCCTCCTGGGGGTCGCGGCATGGCAAGTCGAGCTCGTCGTAGGCAGCCCGGTTCACCGCCGCCAAATGGGTCTGCGTCTTCACATCGAGCCGCTCCTTGAGGAGTTGCAGCACACCGGGCTCCGAGAGGGCGGAGGCCATGGCTTGTGTGACACACCACACATTTTGCCGGTGGGCGCCGAAGCAACCGCACCAAGCACAGACACCACAGCGCCACCCGTCCCGGCGTGGCCAGGGGCGCTGCAGGCGTGGCCAGAGGCGCTACGGGCGTGGCCAAGGGTGCTGCGGGCGTGGCCAGGGGCGCTGCGGGCGTGGCCAGGGGCGCTGCGGGCGTAGCCAGGGGCGCTGCGGGCGTGGCCAGGGGCGCGCGCCTGGGCCCCAGCGGCCACGGGCACTGGTGCGTGTGCGGCCAGGAGCTCGAGCTGGGGCGCGCCCAGGGCTGGCGCGCGCCTGGGCCCAAGCGGCCAGGAGCTCGAGCTGTGGCGCGCCCAGGGCTGGCGCGCGCCAGGGCCCAAACGGCCAGGAATCGGGGGGCGCGCGCCTGGGGTGGCCAAGGGTGCGGGTGTGAACCAGAGCGTGCGCACACGGCCGGAGGTGCCCGCCTCGAGCCCAAGCGGCCATGGGCACGGGTGCGGGTGCGGCCACAAGCTCGGGTGAACCCGAGCTGGGGACTAGACTCGAGTGGGGCGCGCCCAGGGCTGGCGCGCGCCTGGGCCCAAGCGGCCAGGACTCTTGGGGCGCGCGCCTGGGGTGGCCAAGGGTGCGGGTGCGAACCGGAGCGTGCGTGCACGGCCAGGGGTGCGCGCCTGGGCCCAAGCGGCCAGGGGCACGGATGCGTGTGCGGCCAGGGGCACGGGCGCGTGTGCGGCCAGGGGCCAGGGGGGTGGACTATACTCGAGCGGCGCCCAGGACCGGCCGAGTGCCGAGCGCAGCGAGCGCAGCGAGCCCGCGCAACCAAGGGTCGAGGGGCGCGGAACCCCTCGCTGCGCGGGGAGGGGGCGCCAGAGACCGAGCCGGGTGTACAGTCGGCGCCACGCCATGCGCACACGCCCATGGGGGGGTTGCCAGGTTCCGTGACCCACTGGGGGGGTGGGGTCTCCCACTGGGCAGGTGTGTTCGAACTTCGGTGGACGAACTGAGCGAGGCGGGCGCTGGTCGCGCGCAGGGGCTGCGCAGAGGGGGTCCCCGCGAGGCGGGCACTGCTCGCGCGCAGGGGCTGCGCAGAGGAGGTCCCCGCGAGGCGGGCGCTGCTCGCGCAGCGGGGCGCAGAGTGGCCGTGAGACGGGCGCTGGCCGCGCGGAGGGGGTACGCCGAGGGGCGCGGGGGTCGCGGTGGGCAGCAACACCACCACCCCGACGAGGCGCACGGCCTGCACCGCAACGCTGCCAGGAAGCGTCGCAGCGAGCGCAGTCGCCATGCTGCAACAACAGCCTCAGCTTGAGGACGCGGTTGCCGATCCGGGGTGGCGTGGCACTGCCACCTCGTCGGGATGGGTCGCAGACCAGGCGGAGGCCGAGTGGCAACCCTCATCCACACGGTCGACGCTCCGCCGGCGGAATGGCGGTTTTGTTTGTCAAGTAGTCTTAACCTATGACCGTGTCCGAGTGGAAGTTTGGCGAGGACTTCTTGTTCGGGCTCGCCACGGCACCGGCGGGCCTGAGCTCAACGTCTGCAACGGCAAGACGCTCTTGTCCTCGATGTGCACAAAGAACGGCAGCAGCTCCTCGGACTGGTCGCGCATCCAGTACAGGATCGACAATTGTACAGGGTGCGTGGATGGCAGCCGGGGTGAGGCGCCAGCGAGAGGCGTGTCCGGTGGGCAGAGCGCACCCCGGAGGGCGCCATTGCGGTGGGGGTTGGTGAACCAGAGGCAAATTTAATGGGCAACCCCGGGCAACCCGGACGGGCAACCCGGTTGGGCAACCCGGGTTATAATAAAACGCTCGCTTGGGGAGATTCAAAATAGATCGGCGATCTCGTTGCCACTTTGCCAATTCAGCCAACTTCGCCAGGTGGTCTGGAGCTCGCGCCGCGCCGCGCCAGGCGCCTTGCCCCTCCCCTGGCCGCCCTGGCCGCCCTGGCCGCCCTGGTCGCCCTGGCCGCCCTGGCCGCCATGGCCGCCCTGGCCGCCCTGGCCGCCCTGGCCGCCCTGGCCGCCCTGGCGGTCCACGTCGTGTGCAGCCCAGGCCCGCGGGTTGCCCCCTGCCCTCGGCTGGCCGCGCCGGGGTCGTCTGTGTTGGCCGCCTGCCGGTCGGCTGCGCACCCCTCACCCACTGCGGCCTGTTTGCCGCAGGACACCGGCTTCCCCCGAGCCGAGACCGGTAGCGCCACTCACGATGATCTACGACCTGGATGCGGTCTTGGTGCGGATGATCCGCACCCTCTCATCCCCAGAGGCGGTCGGTCGGCTGGCCTGCACATGCCGGGCGCTGTCGACCCAGGAGCCCGAGTTCCAAGCGCTCAAGGCGCTGGTCGGCACCGATGTGGTCCGGCCGTGCAACTACCACAACGAGTTCCACGTGCGCGACCCCCGGCGGTCGCGCGCGATCGCGCGCGGAACCCTGGTGGTCAAGGCCGCGGCAGGCCGCTGCATGCTGGGCCTCCAGTGGGCCTTTCAACGGATGCCATGGGAGGAGCAATACCGCCAGGCGTGCTTCATTGCGCTCGCCGCGGCGGACGAGGGTTGGTCGGAAGCGTTTCTCTGGATCGCACTGTGGGTCGAGCAGCAGCCGCGCTCCGCGGTCGACAAACTCGCCAAGGGCTCTGCCATTGGACCCCGAGGAATCCTGGGCGGCGGCCTCAACTCGACCACCATCATGGAGAGTGCGGTTGTGACCGGCGCAGTGCCCATTTTGCAGTGGATGGCGGCGCGCGTCCCTGGCGAGACGGACTTGACGGAACTGGCCTCACTCGCCGCGGGAGAGGGGGAGATGGCGATGCTCAAGGTGCTCCGCGCCACTCCAAGTGTGCCGTGGGATGAAACTGCGTGGTGTGGCGCGGCCGATGGCGGGCATGTGCACGTGTTACAGTGGTTACTGGAGATTGGCTGCGACCGCGGCCCACTCCAGGCCCAGTACGACGCCGCCGCGCAAGGAGTGCAAGCTTGGATCGCCGCCAAGAAGGTGCCCTTTACGGCCGCTAGCTTCCAGGCGCGCTCGGCGGCAGTCCATTGGCTGGGGGCGTGACGGGGCCTGCACCGCACAGACTGCCCATGCGCATGCGCTGCGTGTGGTGCGCGCGTGCGCTGCGTGAGACGTGCGCTGCGCGAGGCGCGCGCGTGCGCGTGTTGCGTGCACGCACATCGTTTGCATATGCGTCGCCTGTGCGCGTGTGTGCGCGCGTGTGCGCCCGGGGGTTAACCCAGCGGAGTTTCAACGGTCGAGAGTGAACCAGTTGACTTTAAATTGGCGGGTACACCTGCTGTGGCGGCACCTGAGCCTGCCACCGACCCCCGCCAGCCGCGTTTTTTTGGGTCCAACCCCGTAGGCGCACACACGGGCATGAGCCGACCCGAGGTCACCCAATGAACGCAGTGGAGCGGACTCGCCATCTCCAAGCCTCGTCGCAGAGGAGAGAGGTTGATTTGTCTGGTTGCAGTCAACACTCCGTCCGCAATTGCCACTCCATTGTCATTGTACTTCCACGGGCTAGCATTTCATGGAATCCATGGGGGGCAGTGGCCACAGCGGAGGCGGCGGGGGCGGCGGGGGCGGCGGAGGCGGCGGAGGCGGCGGAGGCGGCGGCGGCGGCGGAGGCGGCGGAGGCGGCGGAGGCGGCGGAGGCGGCGGAGGCGGCGGGGTTACCCGCGAGGACGGCGGTGGTGGCGGTGGCGAGGGCGGCGGCGGTGGCGGCGGCGGGGGCGGCGCGGCGCGCTGGGCACCGC
>Ga0335398_10005687_pt1 | contig 16228 bp, 10 predicted proteins | sample BON03_FD_205742 | JGI IMG/M metagenome (GOLD analysis project Ga0335398, IMG submission 205742) | Freshwater microbial communities from Lake Bonney liftoff mats and glacier meltwater in Antarctica - BON-03 (spades assembly) (version 2) | ecosystem: Environmental > Aquatic > Freshwater > Ice >... | reverse complement strand
GGGTGAGGAGACGCGTGCCGGCGCGAGCGAGAGGGGCCGAGGACGCGCGACGCGCGGCGGCCGGCGGCGGCGCGCGCGCACGCTCGACGAGAGGAAGAGCGCACCTTCAAGCGCCTTTTTGATCTTGCGCTTGCGCTCGTAGGCCGCGCGCTCCTTGCCCTCGAGGCTCTTGCGGTACAGGTACTCCTTGCGCAGCCGCGCGTTGCGGCGGAGCATGGCTGGCGTTTGCTGCTCTCTGTGTGTCGAGGGAGGGGGGCGGCGCAAAAGCAGTGCGATTCGTGGATGGGCGCGCCGTGCTTTGAGGCAACAGAGTCGCTGTGATGTGATGATAGTACGTCGGTGGCTGGATGGATTGAGTGAGGCCATGACAGGTGGACGCGGGGAGGGACGTGGGAGGGAGAAGAGGATGGGGGGAGGGAGGAGGGCAGGGAGACATCAAAAACCCGCCACTCCTTCCGCGGCGTTGGCTCGTCACATCCCATCACATTCTCGGACATCCCAACGTAACCACCTAAACAAGACCACCTGGTAGCACACACTCCACGTTTGGGGAACAAGCGCAGGTGTGCCGCGCGCGCGGCCGCGCCCAACGGCATCACACGCCCCATCACAATGAGGAGAGGCGCCTTCACCACCACCAGCCGCCCTTTGAGGCGAAGGCGGCGGCGCTCCCACCAGCAGCTGCTCCTCCTCGTCGTCTGCCTCGTCGCGGTCGCCGCGACCGCCGGCGCGATCGGCGCCGCCGCCGACGCCAAGTCCGACGCCTCCTCCCTCTCCGCAGGCACCAACCTGGAGGCGTGGCTCGAGGACGAGGACGCCTTTGGGGGTTCCGCCATGGACACCAACGACGAGGTCGAGGAGGCGGCGGCGGCCTTGGCGGCCGGGGCGGCGGCGGGCGCGACAGGATCCCCGGAGCGCCGTCCGTCGGCGCGCGCCGCATCCTCTGCCGCCGCCGCCCCTCCGCCGCCGCCTGTGCCTCCGCCACCGCTGCCGCTCACCGACCGCGAGCGGCGCGCCGCGCTCGCCGAGGCGCGCATGCGCGCCACGGCGGCCGCCCACCGCGCCGCCGCCGACGCAGGGAGCCGCCCCCTGCCCCTCTTCAAGATGCGCCAGGCGGACGCCACGATCTGGTTCTACGTGCTCGTGGGGCTGGTGATGACGTCGCTGATGGTCGGCGTCAAGGAGGCCGGCGCCGCCCTGCTGCTCGGCGGCGCGACCGTCCTCCGCATCCGCGACCCCGCCTCGTCCGTCGGCCCGGCCGCCGCCGCCGCCAGCGCCGCCGCCGCCGCCGCCGACTCGGGCGCCGACGCCAGCGCGCGCCGCCGCCGCGACGCCAACGCCCGCCTGCGCCGCGCCACGGCCGCCGGTCTGCCCCCCCTGAACCCGTCGCACGCGCCGGCGCGCGCGCCGGACGTGTGGCTCGAGCAGCTGCGCCCATCGACCGTCGCCCTGCTCGAGTTTAAAGAGGCGCTCGACCTAGTCCTCCTTTACGCGGCGGTGGCGGTCGGCGTCGCGGCCTCGGCCGGCGCCATGCAGCGCCTGGGCGGGCTGGTGCCCAACACCCTTCCCGCCATCGCGCAGGCGTGCACGATCGGCTACGTCCTTGGGGAGCTGCTGAAAGCCGAGCTGATGCACGAGGCGGTGTCCAAGGGCGACCGGGTGGGCTACGTGGTGGCGGCGGTCGCCGGCGCGGCGTCGGCCGGCGCCTTGCTGGTCGCGATCCCGCCGGGCAGGCTGACCGACTTTGACGCCGCGGCGGGAGGGTACGCGGCGGGCCTGCAACTGCACGAGACGATCGAGCAGCGGATGCACGGGGCGGGGGGGCGGGCAGGATTCGGCGGCCACAGCATCGGCGGCGGCGGCGGCGGCGGCGGCGGCATCGGCGGCGGCGGCGGCATCGGCGGCGGCGGCGGCGGCAACCTCACCGCCTCTGCCGCCGGAGGGGGAGGAGGAATGCGGCTCGAGGAGGAGGGGCTGCCCGGCGTCGCGGCCTGGGCCCCCTGCCTGATGGCCGCCGCCCTGCTCTCCGGCGGCCTCATGGCGCCGGGAATGCGCTTCGGCCGCGCTCTCACGCAGGCGCTGCACGCGCCCCAGTGGGCCCGCGACTTGACGGGCGGAGGGCCGCGCCCGCTGGCCGCCGCCGCCGTGCGCCTGTCGTTCGCGGCGCCGCTCGCCGTCGTCGCGCTCTGGGTCCCGCCTTTGACGGACGCGCTCGGACTGGGGCGCGGGTTCGCCGAGACGGGCGCGGCCATGGCGGCCCTCCCCTCGGACGCGTCCGCCGAGAGGGACGGCCTGGCGGCGCGGCTGCGCCTGCTGGCCCTAGTCCGCGGCCTGGCCGTCACGGCCTGCGGCCTGCTCCAGCTCGCCGCCGTGAGGCCTCTGGTCCAGGCCTTCCTGCACACCGGCCTGTACGCGTGGTACCAGCTCAAGCACTTTGGCCTCGAGGGCGTCGACCCGCGGCGCGTGCAGTTCCTCATGCTGCGGCAGGTGCGCGGGGCGCTCGCGCTGGCGGCCAAGTGCGGCTTGCAGATGACCGCCCCTGCCGCCGTGCTGCTGCCCTGCGGCGCGCTGCTGCTGCTGCGGGGGGCGGCCGACCCGTTCGTGTCGTGCGCGGCCGGGTTCGTGGCGTGGTGGACGTGCCTGACGTGGGCCTTCTTCGCGGGGCTGTCGGTGCTCCTGGCGCGGCTGGGGAGCGCGGGGGGCGTCGTCAACGTGGCGTGAGGGGGCGTGCGACGACAGCGCAAGCGCAGCGTGTGTTTCGTTAAAAACGCAAAAAGCGGCGAGGCGCTCTTTTTTCTTTTTTTTGCGGCGCGTGAAACGGAGACAACACGATCAGTTCCAAAAACACAGTCAATCGAAAACACACAGCGCGTCTTGTCATTCCTCTGTAGATCCCGTCTTGTCCTCTCTCTTTCGCTGTTGCCATCACCACCGCGCGCGGCTCCCCCGGCTCGCGTCCGCCACCGCCCTCGCCCCGACCGCCGCCGCCGCCGCTCCGACGCCCATGGCGCACGCGTCGCCCCCGCCCGCCGGCGCCCCGCCGTCGCACGCCTCGGGCGCCCACCGCGCCCCGGCCAGCGCGCAGTCGAACGCCGGCTTGCCCAGCCGCGCGTTGACGGCGTTGTGCGCGCGGCAGGTCCACAGGCGCAGCGCGGCGCCGGACGAGGCGTCGGGCGGGTCTCGCGCGCACAGCGCCGCAAAGTGGGACGCGCACTCGCCGCACGGGTAGACGCGCGTGAGGGCGTCGATCAGAGCCTCGGCGTCGTGGCGCTGGCGGCGCGTGGGGGCGTCGGGAAACCGGGCGGCGAGCGTGTGCAGCAGGGTCCACGTGGCGCGGCCGAGCGCCTCGCGGGTGACTGGGCCTGCGCCGGCGCCTGCGCTGGCGCCGCCGTTGCGGGCGGCGGCCCGCGGCGCTGCTGCTGCCGCTGCTGCCGCTGCTGCTGCTGCCGCTGCCGCTGTCTCCGCCCGCTGCTGCTGCTCTCGTTGCTGTTGCTCTTGCGTGCCGGGAGGCTCGGCCGCCGCCGCGGCAAGGGGCCTCAGAGGGAGGCCCGGCGGCGGCGGCGGCGGCAGGGGGTGGCGGCGGACGGGCAGCGCCGCGCCGACGGCCACGCCGACGCCGAGGGACGCCGTCGCCACCGCCGCGACGGCCGGCAGTCGGCCTCCTGCCCCGCGCGCCCACCACCCGCCGCCGCCGCCCGCGGACGACGACGCGCCCTTGGAGAGCCCGGCCATGTGCACGCACGCGCAATCACTCGCGCTCGCGCTGCACCTTGGGCGCGCGCGTCGCCAGGCGCTCGACGACGGGCCTGAGCCCCTTGTAGCGCGCAAAGTCAAACAGCACGCGCTGGCGGTCCGGGGCGATGCCCGCGCGCTGGTTCTTGTAGAACGACTGCAGGAAGTAGCGGAGGGCAAGCCGGATCTCCTCGTGGCGGTTGTAGATGCCTTGGCCGGCCTGTTTGGCGGACATGATTTGTTCTTTGTTCCTCTTTCCGATTTTCGTGCGCTCTCTCTCTGCTTTACGGTGCCATTGACGTGGATGGATGTGATACTCGTGGGTGCGGGCGTGGTCCGTTGTGTGTGCATGCGTGCGGGAGAGGGCGGGGCGAGGGAGGAGGTGGCCAAGCAGTCGACCGTCGGGCGCGGCGCGGCGTCCTGATCGCGCCGGCGTCGCAGAAACGGCAGCGGCTGGGACGCCCCTGGCACGCCGCCCCACCCGAAAACAATGCCAGCTTGGGCGCTGGGGACGACGACAACGACGACGCCCCTTGCTGTAGTTTGTTCATCGCGTTTTTGATGGCCCTTGTTGTTACACTAGCTATCAACGTATCTCCTTGAAGGAGGGGATCAGTCACAAGGACTCGACACTTACTGTCCTGCGTCGAGCCGGACACCGAGCCGGCGGCCGGCGGCGGCGCCGTCCGCCCCGAGTCCCCCCCCCCCCCCTCCCCCCCCGCCCCCCTATTGCGTCGAACCTCTGCCAATCCTCGATCCACCCGGCGATCCGCTCCGGGGCGACCGCGTAGCGGCCGCCCAACGCCAAGGCGGCCGTCGTGACGCCCGCGTCCACCATTTCGACCGCGTCCGCCGGGGCCAGCGTCCCCTCCAAATGTCGACACGCCTTCAGCGAGTCCAATTGAACGCCGCCGCCTGCGAAGGAGGGCAGGAGGGCGCAGGAGGGCAGGAGGGCCTGTTGTAAATCCCAGAAGGCGGTGCCGGCGGCGTTGGTGGCGATCGCCGCGGCGTGCCAGACCGCCGGCATCACGGGCGGCGGCGGCCCACCCCGAGCCTCCAGGTTTTGCGCCGACGCCTCGCATACGCGCTTGAGCGCCTTCGTCGCCGCCTCTCGCGTTTCCTTCGCCACGTACTCCATGGCACGCCGTTGCAACGTGCGCTGCGGGTCGGCAGCAGCAGCGGGAGAGGAGGTCGCGGGCGGCGGCGGCGGCGGCGGCGGCGGCGGCGGCGGCGGCGGCGGGGCGGCCGGCGAACGACCAGCCGGCTGCGGAACGGCTCTCCTGCGCGACTCAGGGCTGGCGTCCGACGCCTGCGCCGTGACCGGCGAGCTCTCGTCGCCCACCCCAGCGCCGGCGGACGAGCGCGCGATGCTCATTTAAAAATGTCGATTCAGCTATTTTTGGTGATTGATGGGCGCCCGCGGGTCAAGAATGAACTTGCGTCAGTGTGGTTTTAAGGGAGGGCAAGTCGATGGCGTCAATCGTCTGTCGTTTTTTTCGTCGGTCGAGGGCGCCGCCGCTTTTCTCGCGCGGGCGTAGGCACCATCGTCCCCTACCTCACAACTCGGAGCACGAATCATCGATCTCCACAACCAGATGCGCTCAAGCTGATCGTGCATCTGACGCCACAACGCGGCAGCTGAGTTGGAGCGCGTGCAAACGCAAAGCACGGGCGCGCGCGCAGACCCTCCCCTCCTCGGCGAGTTTTCGTCGGAAGCGCGCGGGTGTGGCCGCCCAAATGCGGAAAGGCGCGTTCGCCGCCTCTCCTGGACGCTCCTGGATCGACCTGTCCTGGACCTGGACGCCCCTCCGCACGTTTCCGTTTCTTGCGTTCATGCCGCCGCCGCCGCCGCCGCTAGCCGCCGCTCACGCCTTGCTCGACGCGAATTTCCTTTAAACGAAACGTTACCACGCAACACTCCACACGCACAGCTTGAATCGACGGAGGCGCGCACAGGGACCAGGTCCAATGAGCGGCGACGACGGCGCCGCCGCCGCCGCCGCCGCCGCGGCGCCCCCCGCGCCCCCCGCGCCCCCCGCGCCGCCGCCGCCGCCCGAGCAGGAGGAGGACGCGGCGGCGCGCGCGCGCCGCACGGCCGAGGAGCGGCGCCGGAGGATCCTCGCGCGGCAGGGCGACCGCATGTCGGTGGTCACGGGGGTGCCGCCGCCCAGGCCGAGGGAGGAGGAGGGGGCGGCGGCGGCGGAGCAGGCGCCGGTGGCGGCGGCGGTCGAGGCGCCGGCGCCGGCACCGCCGCCGCCGCCGCCGCCGCCGCCGCCGCCGCCGCCGCCGGCCCAGAAGCAGGAGGAGGAGGGCGGGGACGACCGGGCAACGGCAGCGGCAGCAGCAGCAACAGCAGCATCGGAACCCGGGGAGGGAACGCCGGCCACAGCAACCGCCAATCGCGCGGGCCCGCGCCTGCCGGACCGCCAGCCGCCGGCGTCGCCCCGCCAGCCGCAGCTGCGGCAGCGCCGGCCGGCCGGCGGCGCCGTCGCTGTGGCCGGCGCCGGCGCCGGCGACGATACCAACGCCGACGCCGGCGCCGGCGCCGAAGCCTTTGCCCGCCAGCTCGCGGCCATGCAGCAGCGCATGCAGCAGCAGCAGCAGCACATGCAGCAGCAGCAAGGAGGCGGGCCGCCGGACCTCATGGGCCTGTTTGCCATGCTCCAGCAGCAGCAGCAGCACGCAAGCGGGGGAGCCGACTCGGGCGCGGGAGGAGGCGGCGCCGCCTCCGCCTCGCCCTCCTCGCTTCTGCCCGCGGCTGCCGGCGCCCTCCTCGCCCTCGGCCCGCGCGTCGGCCGCGCCGTCCGCGCCACCCCGGCCGCCCGCCTCCTCAGCGCCGCCCTGCTCGCCCACGCCTGGTGCGACGGCCGCGTCCCCTCGGGGCCCCTGCCCGCCGCCGCCGCCGTCCTGGCCTGCCAGGCCTGCCTGCTCGCCGCCGCCTGCGCCGCCGACGCCCTCGGCCTCTCGCTCCTGCGCCTCCGCCGCGCGCCGCGCGTGCCCGCGGCCGGCGGGGAGCCCGCCCCCTCCGCCCCTCCTCCCGCCCCCCCTCCCGCGACCGGCCTGGCCGCCATGGCGGCCCTGCTGCACCCGGGCCTGCCGGCCGCGCTCGCCGCCCTCGGCGGGTGGCGCGAGGTGCTCGCGGCCGTTTACGCCGATTTTGGCTGCTTTTTGCTCTGCGCGGCGCTGCTGTCCCTGCTGGCGCGGGCGGGGGCGGTCGCCCCCCTGCTGCTCTTGGGCGGGGCCTAAGGGAGAGAGAGACGGCGGTTGGAGAGAGCGTTTTTGTCTTTGTTAAAAAGAGAAAATCAGAGCCGCGCGGGCGCCGGGGAGCGACCAAACGAGGAAACAAAATCAAGGGGGCGGCGGAGAGAGACCCCGAAAAGAGGGGAGGAAAGAGAGGGCTCCCTGCTCGCCCCCAGTCTCTCCCTTTCGACCACTCCAATCACTGGGCCTGGGCCTTGGCCTTGGCCGCGGCCGCCGACGCCTGCAGACGCTGGTAGAACGCCCAGCCGGGCACCTCGGGGCCCGCGGGCGCGTACAGGCCCGCGGCGATGGCGGCCTTGCGCTTGTAAGAGGCGACGCGCGCCTTGCGGCGGGCGGCCGTGTTGCTGTGCATCGCTCCCTTGACGGCGGCCATGTCGATCTGCTTGTAGGCCTCGGCGACGAGCTGCTCGAGGGCGGGGATGGCGGCGGCGTCGGGGCTCTTGATGAGGGCCTCGGCGGCCTTGATGGCCTGTTGTGTGTTTGTGCGAGGGGTTGTGTTTTTGGGTCGTGTGTTTTTGTGAGCGTCGGGCGTCGGGCAGGGTCGGCGGGCAGCGCGTTTCTGTCGCGCTCTCGCGTTGGGGCTGTGCGCGCGTCGTCGTCTCCTCTCCGAGCTTTGGCTGCCGCGCGCGCGTGTCTCACGGATCGATCGAGTAACGTCAATTGAAGGCGGTGCGCCTAGCCTCTGAGACCCAGGCGTGCGGCAAGCGGGGGCGGCGCGGCCCCACAGTGGAGGAGGAGGGACTCGATGGACGCCCCGCCGCGCGAGCCACCAAACGCCTCCTCCGCGCCCCTTTCGCCACTCGGCCACGAAGACGTGCTCGTAAGCGTCCCAATGCCGCATTGAACGCCATCGCGCGCGCGTCCTGTCTCGCAGGGCGCTGGGACGAACCCGCGCACCCTCCTCCTTTTTCATCGTCGTCGCCCCACCTTCTTGATGCGCGTGGCCGTGGCCGACTTGCGCGACTTGTTGACCATGCGCCGCTCGACCGCCTGCTGCGCGCGCTTCACGGGCTGGGGAAGGCGCTTCTTTTTCTCGGGGGCGTCCTTCTTCTCGGCCGCGACCACGACGAGGCTCCGCCTGGGGACGGGCGCCACCGCCATCATCGCCGGGCGCGCGGCCGCCGGGGCGCGGAGGCCCATCATGGAGGCCATCCTAGAGGGGGGCGTGTGTCGCAGCGCGCGGTGCCGAGGTAAAAACGAGGACCTGGCGGGGAGACAGAAAGAGAGAGGGAAGTGTTTTGCGTGGGCGGCAGCGCCGTCGGCGTTGTGTCGGGCAAATGACCAAATGACCGGGCCGGGGGGCGCTCAAAAGAGAAGGGCGGGCGACGAGGTCGGCGCGCAGACGAGGAGCAACCGCCTTGCATCGGCGAGATGAAGAAATCAAGAACGCATCCGCCCGCCGCCCGATGACGGCGACGGCATCCATGGCCGATATCGCGGGCGTCGCGTCGCCCCCGAGCGGCGCGTTCAACGGCCCGGCGTGCGCGGACCTGTCGGCAGGCGGACAGCTCCTGGCGATCGCGAGCGGCCCCTGCGTGCAAGTGCTCGAGGTCCGCGGGTCGCCGCCGCTGCGGCGCGTGGCGACGCTCCTGCACGGCACGGGCGCGGCCGTCACCGCCGTCCAGTGGATGCCGGAGCACCCCGAGCGGCCCGGCGCGGCGGCGCCCTCGTCGTCGTCGTCTTCGTTCTTCGGCGGCGGCGGCGGCGGCGGCGGCGGCGGCGGCGAGAGCGACGGCCCGCCGCCGCCTTGCGCCTCTGCGTGCTCGCGCGCGCACGCGCCCGCCCGCCTGGCCGCGGGCGACAGCGACGGCAACGTCTCGGTGTGGGACGTCGCCGCGGCGTCGGTCGCCGCGCGCCTAGAGGATGCCCTCTCGGCGGCCGCCGCCCTCGCCTCCCGCGCGGCGCCCGAGGCCGCCGCCGCCGCGCGGCGCCTGCTGGCGGCGAGAGAGCGCGCCGACGGCGGCGTCCGCGGCCTCGCCTGGGTGCTGCCGCGGCCCGGGGTGCTGGCCGTCGTGGTGGCCCCCTCGCTGGTGATGCTGTGGGACACGCTCGCCAACACCATCTTCTGGCACACGGAGCTGTTTTCGTCGTCGGCGCCGAGCGGCGGCGTCCCTGCCTCCTCGCCAGCGGCGGCGGCGGGCGCCGGAGCAGGGGGGGCGGGCGGCGCGCCCACCCCTCCCTCGTCGGCGTCGGCGCCAGGCAGCGGCGGCGACGACCGCCTCCCCCGCCCCGCCCCGACCGGCGAGTCCGTCACGGGCGCGTGGGCCGACCCGCTGGACCGCCGGCGCCTGGCCCTCTGCGGATCCGCGGGCGCGCTGGTCGTGCTGCACCTGGCGGACCCGGCGGCCGGGCGGGTGGGCGCGAAAAGGTACCGCGTCGCCGTGCTGCCGCCGCCGCCGCCGCCTTCCTACGCTTCTTCATCCGCCGGGCCGCCGGCGGCGGGGGGGGGCGGTGGCGACGGGCAGCGCCACGCGCGGGCGGGCGGTCCGCTGGACTTGGCGGGGTCGAGCCTGCTGAGCGGGGCGGCGGCGGGCGGGGTGCTGTCGCTGCTGGGCGGCGGGCGGTGGGCGTCGGCGGCGGCGGCGGCGCCGCCGACCGCGCAGGGGGCGCCCGCGATCGCGGCGCCCGCGCTGCAGGCGCGCTTCGCGCCCACGCGCGACCTACTGTACGTGCTGCTGCCGCGCGAGCTCCTCGTGTTCGATCTCGAGTTGGGCGTGCCGGTTGCGTCGACGGCCTTGCCACCGCCGTCGCCAATGCCACCGCCAGCCGGGCCAAAGGCCGCGGCGGCGGGCGGTGCCTCGACCCCCACCCCAACGGTCCTGTCCGGTGCCCCCTTCACACACCTGCTCGCCATCTTTGGCTGCGGCGTCGCCCTGGGTTCGGGCGATGCGGGCGGCACCGACTACGTCGCCGCCGCGCACGCCGACGGGCAGGCCTCTCTCTGGCGGCGGCGGTGGGGCTCGCTGCAGTACGAGCCCGTGCAGGCGTGGGCCCTGTGCCCGCCCGCCGCCCCTTCGTCGGGCGGTGGCGGGAGGGGGGGCGGGGGGAAGGCGCGACCGGGGCTGGAGGCGGCGGCGATGGTCGCCGCGTGCGCGGCCGTGGTTTGCGGCGAGGAGGAACGGGAGGACAACGACGACGAGGAGGAGGAGGGAGGCGAACAAGGGGCGGCGGCGGGAGAGGGCGGCGGCGGCGGCGAGCACGAGCGTGGGCAGCCGCCCCCGAAACGCACGCAGCCGCTGCTCGAGCAGAGGCGGGCGCCGAGGCGCCATCCCGGCCCCCCGCGCCTGGGCCTCCTCGCGGCCGCCGTCACGGCCGACGGCCGCGCGTGGGTGTGGGAGCAGCCGCGCCCGCCGCCGTCGCTGGTGGCCCCGCGGTACTACCCCCCGGCCCGCCCGCCGCCGCCGTCGCCCGCCGCCCGCGCTCCCGCGCCTCCTCCCCCCTCGCTCGTGGGCGTGTCGCACGGCCTGCCGTCGCCGGCCGTGGCCCTGGCGTGGCACCCGCGGCCCGTGGAGCTCGCGCCGCCGCCGCCGCCGCCGCCGCCGCCGCCGCCGCCGCAAGCGTCCTCTGGTCCTCCCGGCAGGCCGCCGCCGCCGCCGCCGCCGCCGACGCTCACCGCCGTGGCGGCCGCCGTCACGGCCGACGGCTCGCTGTCGCTGCTGACGCTCGGTCGCGGCGCCGCCCAGGCGCTCGAGGCCGAGGCCGTGGTCGAAATCAGCGTGCACCCGCCGCCGCCCCTCGCCGCGCCAACGGCGGCCGCCGCGGCCGCCCGCCCCAGCGGGGGGGCGGCGGCCGCCTTTTTCACGCTGCGCTCCCGCGCGGGCGGCGACGCGGGCCGCGCGGGCGCGGTCGTCGCGCGCGGCGTGCGCTGGCTCGGGGCCTCTCCCTGCCTGGTCGTGTTCACGAGCGAGCGTGCGGCGCTGTTTGCGCCCAGCGCGGGGGCCGCGGGCTCGTCGGCCGCGGCTCTCGCGGCGGCGGCGGCGGCGGCAGCGGCGGCAGCGGGAGCGGGAGCGGGGCGGGGCGGCGGCTCCTTTTCGAATCGCGTCACCCTCGTCGACGTGCGCTCGCGCTCGTGCCTGCCCTTCCGCGTCCGCCCGGACCCAGAGTCCGCTCCCCTGGTCGGCGTGACGGTCTCCCCTACTGGGGCGCACCTGCTCCTGCTGTTCAAAGGGGCGCCCGCCGAGCTCTGGGCGGCGCCCGCGGCGCCGGCCCTCGCCGCCGCCACGGCCGCGGGGCCGGGCGCGGCCGACGCTGCTGCGGCGGCGGCGGCGGACGCGTCCGGCAGCGACATTCCCCTTCCTGCGATGTCCCCCTTCCGCCTGCGCCTGCTCGACCTGCCCTTCACCGCTGCTGAGTGGGCGCTGCCCCCTTCGCTGTGGCAGCGCGAGGGCGCCGACGGCGGCTGCTTCTCCCGCTGGTGGTCGCCGCCGCCGCCGTCGTTGGGGTGCGGCGAGCAGGAGGAAGAAGGCGATCAGTCCGCCACCGCCGAGGGCAAAGCAGCGCCGCAGCCCTCGGCGCACTACGCCTCGGCGGACGAGTTTCTCGCGGCAGCCGACGCCGTCCCGGAGGAGGACGACCGGAGGGCGTCGCTGGCCGGCGGCGCCGACGGGGGAGGCGGAGCGGGAGAAGCGGCGGCAGAGGCGTCGGCGGCGGGCGAAGACGGCCCCCACCACCCCCCGCACCCGCCCCTGCCGGAGGAGCGGCTCGCCTTTGCGCTGCGCGACGGCCGCTGCGGCGTGCTGAGCGTGCGCGGCCGGCGCGTGGCCGACACCAGGCCGCACCGCCTCTCCGCGGCCGACTCCGCCGCCGCCGCCGCCGCGGGCCTGGCGAGCGCGGCGAGGCCGGCACTGCTTGGCAGCGGCGGCGGCGGCGGCGGCGGCGGCGGCGCTCTTCCGCTCGGCGGCGGCGGCGAGCAAGGGGCCTCGCCAGCTTTTGTCGTCGGCGTCGTTGGCGGCGGCGGCGGCGGCGGAAACGCCGACGACCCTGGCGCGGCGCTGCTGCTCGCCCCCATCCCCCTGCGTCCCGGCGACTTTGTCGCCACGGCCGTCGCGTGCTGCGGGCACGTGGTGCTCCTGGGCGACGCCAAGGGGTCGGTCGTGGCCTGGGACACGCGCTCTGGCGCGAGCTGCGCGGTCTCCCCCTCGGCCTTTTCCGGCGGCGGCGTGCGCGCGATCGCGCTCGCGCCGCCCCTCGCTCCGCCGCCGTCGCCCTTTGCGCCCGCGCCCGCGTCCGTGCGCCTCCGCGCGGCGGTCCTGACCACGCGGGGGGAGTTTGGCGTGCTCGAGGTCGAGGCGGCGGCGGCGGCCGGGGCGCCGGGGCCGCCGCGCCCGTCGTCGCGGTCCGCGGTCGAAGCGGTAGGCGGAGGCTCGCCTCCGGCCCCTCCTCGTCCTCCTCTTACCGACGCTGCCCCTCCGCCGGGGGCCTCGGGCCTGCCCCGCCTGCGCCTGGGACCCTTGCCCCCGGGCGCCTGCACTGCGGCCGGGGCGGCCGTCGAGCTCGCCTGGGTGCCGCTCCCCGCGGGCCGGGCGGCGGCGGCAGCAGCAGCAGCAGCGAGCGGGGCGTCGCCTTCCGGCGCCTCTGACGATGGCGGCGGCGGCACGCCTGCGGCGTTGTCCCTTGGCGGCACCATCCTCGCGGCCGCGACGGCCGAGGGCTGCCTCGCGCTCGTCGACGCGGCGCACGGCGCGCCCGCGCGCGCGCCCGGCGCGGGACCCGGCGGCGACGGGTCCGTCAGCCGCCGCGCGCGCGCCGACGCCGACGCCGCGCTGGCCTCCGCCCGACGCGCGCTCGCCCTCCGCGCCTGCGTGTCCGCCTCGGGCCTGCCCCCCGCTCCCGCCCTCTCGTCCCCCTCTCTGCTGCCCCGCGCGCCTGTCTTGCTCGCGCGGCTGCTCCTGCAGCTCGGGACCCCGCTCGAGGCGCTCGACGCGCTCGCCTCGCCCCTGCCCGCGCCGGGCGCCGCCGCCGCCGCCCTCGGCGCCCCGCCGCCGCTCGCGCTGCTGCCGCCGCACTTGCGGCGCGCGCTGGCGTCGCCCTTTTGCCGCCCGCGCCGCAGCGGCAGCGGCTTTCTGGGCTCCGCGCCCTCCCCTCGGCCCAGCGCCGCCGACGACGGCTTTGACGTGGGCTCGCCCCCCGCCTCGTCCGCGCCCTCGTTTGCGTCGATGAGCCTCATGGGGGCGGGCCCTCTGACGGCGCCGCCGCCCCCTCTGGCGGGCGGGGCGGGCGGCGGCGGCGGCAGCGGTGCCAATCATTCGGCGCTCGCCGTCGCCGCCGCCGTCTCTGCGGTCGCGCAGCTGCGGGGCGGGCAGCTCTTGCTCCCTGCGGAGCGCGCGGCCTACGCCGCGGCGCTGCGGCCTCATGGCGACGGCGGCGGCGCGGCCGCGCGCATGGCGGCGGCGGCCCTGGCGTTTGGCGGCGACGGCGCCGGCGCGGAGGAGGCCCGCTGGTGGCGGCTGCTGCCGGCGACGCTCGCGGCGGCGCGCGCAGCCGCGATCCCGGCGGAGGAGACGGGCGCGGCGGCGCCAAAGGCGCCTGCACTGCGCTCGGCCGCGGCGGCGTTTGGCCCCGACGAGCCATGCCCGCCACCGCCGCCGCCGCCGCTGCCGCCGCCGCTGCTCTGGCCGCCGCGCCTGCCGCTCGAGGAAGTCAGGGAGCGCGCCGCCTGGCGGGGCGCGCTGCCGCCACCTGCCCCGCCCGCGCGCCCGGCCTCGCTCTCGGTCGCCGAGGCGGCCGCCATCGCCGCCGCCGCCTGCCCCGGTGGCGGTGGAGGCGCTGCTCCCGCCGGCCATCCGCACGCGGACGCCTCCTCATCCTTATCCTCCTCCGGCGCCGCCGCCGCCGCCGCATCCGCCGCCGCCGCCTCGGCGTACGCCGCCGCGGTCGCCGACGCCGACGACCGCCGCGAGCGCCGGCTGCTCGACCTCGTGGCGGCGGGCGACTTTCCGGGCGCCGTCGACTTTTTGCTGTCGGCGTCGGCGCCCGAGCCGACCGCGCGGTTCTACCGCTCCGCCGTGCAGGCGCTCGCGCTGGGCGCCAGCGCCTCGCTCTCGGCGCAGACGGCCGGCGCCGGCGCCGGCGACGCTGACGCCGGCGCCGGCGGCCCGGCCGCTCCGAGCGGCGGCGCTGCTGCCGCTGCGGCCGCGGCCGCGAGCGCAACCAAAACGCTGCACCTGCAGGCGGCCAAGCTGATCGGCGCGGGCGCCGCCGCCGCGGGCGACGCCCTGCTGCGCGCGACGCTCGACGCCGCCGCGGGCCTGGACGCCGAGGCGTGCTCCGCGCTGCAGGAGGCTGGGCTGTGGGGCCGCGCCGCCGCCCTGTGCGGGCGGGCGCTGCCGGCCGGGTCGCCCGCCCGCGCCCGCGCGCTGCGGCGCTACGCGCAGGCCGGGGTGCTGCCGGCCTCCGGGCCCGGGGGCGGGCCCGGGGGAGGGCCCTGGCGCGCGGCCGGGCTGCTGGTCTCGGGCGGGTGCCTGCGCGAGGCCGCGGCCGCGCTCGGCGGCGGAGGCGGCGGTGGCGGCGGCGGCGGCTGCGCCGGCGCCGGCCGCCCGGACGCCGCCTTTGCCTTTGCAGAGGCGTGCGCCGAGGCCGGGCTTCCGCTCGCCGAGCCGGGAGGGGCGGCGGGCGAGTTAGCTGGCGGCGGCGGCGCGGAGTTTGAGCGGCACGTGCTGTCGGTGCTGCAGCTGCTGCTCTGAGTTCTGAAGGGAAGTAGGTGTTTTGCTCGTTCTATTGTTTTGTTTTCATCCCGTGTTCATACGGGAGAGGTGATTTTTTTTTAATTCTCGCCGCCTCGGCGGGCGCTGCCGCCGCCGCTGCCGCCGCCGCTGTCGCTTCGGCTGCCGCCTTGGCCTCGCCCACCCATACCGCTGCCACCGCCGCCGCCGTGGCCGCGGCCGCCTACCCCGCCTCGGCCCCCGCCGCCGCCGCCGCCGCCCCCGCCTCGGCGTCCGCCTCTGCCCCGGCGCCCGCCTCGGCCGCCGCCGCCGCCCCCGCCGCCGCCGCCGTCATCATCATCGTCGTCGTCGCCGGCCGCGCCGCCGCCGCCGCCGCCACCGCCGCCGCCGCCGCCGCCGCCGCCATCATCATCATCGTCGTCGTCGCCGGCCGCGCCGCCGCCGCCGCCGCCTCGGCGTCCGCCTCTGCCCCGGCGCCCGCCTCGGCCGCCGCCGCCGCCCCCGCCGCCGCCGCCATCATCATCATCGTCGTCGTCGCCGGCCGCGCCGCCGCCGCCGTCGTCGCCGGCCGCGCCGCCGCCGCCGCCGCCACCGCCGCCGCCGCCCCCGCCGCCGCCATCGCCGCCGCTGTCGCCGCCTCGGCCGCCGCCGCCGCCGCCGCCGCCGCCGCCCCTGCCTCGGCGTCCGCCTCTGCCTCGGCGCCCGCCTCGGCGTCCGCCTCTGCCGCCGCCGCCGCCGCCTCGGCCACCGCCGCCTGACCACCGCCGCCCCGGCCGCCGCCCCGGCCGCCGCCGCCGCCGCCGCCGTCCTGGCCGCCGCCCTGGCCGCCGCCGTCTGCTGCCATGGCCAATTCCCTCGCGCTCAAGGCGTCAACGGCGCGGCGGCGGGCAGCGGCGGCACTCGCGAATTCGCCAGCTTTGTGCTGCATTATCCGTTCGGCGTGAGCCAATTCCACTTCCTCCGTCGTTGCGCGCCCCGCCATCGAGGGCCCCGCTATGGCCCCCTGCGCTGCCGCCGCCTCGGCCGCCGCCGCCGCCGCCGCCGCTGTTGCCGCCGCCCTCGCCGCCGCCGCCGACGTCTCTGCCGCCGCCGCCGCCGCCGCCGCCGCCGCCGCCGCCGCCGCCGCCGCCGCCCCCAGTGGTGCCGCCGCCGCCGCCCTGGCCCCGACAGACAGCGGCGCCTCGTGCACATACGGTACTCGGAACCTGCTGTAATCGGTGGGGTCGCGCGCATCCACCCCGATGCGGCCGAGCGACGCGCGCAGGAGATCCGGGTCGACCCGCGCGCGCTCGAGGCGCTCCTCGTGCGCCTGCTGCCGCGCGCCTCGCCCCGCAGCGTCGGCGTCGGCGACGTGGTCGCCTTTCGCCCGCCGGCCGGCGCCGGCGCCGGCGCCGCCCCGTCGGCGTCGTCGTCGTCCTCGGACGACGGCGACGGCGACTCGGGCGCGCCGCTCCACCACAACGTGATGGTGCGCCGGGTCGCCGCGCTCGAGCAGGCCGAGATGGTGTCGGACGGGGCCGGCGACGAGCCGTTCCGCGTGCCGCCGGGGCACTGCTGGCTGCTTGCCGACAACG
>Ga0335398_10005678_pt1 | contig 16256 bp, 20 predicted proteins | sample BON03_FD_205742 | JGI IMG/M metagenome (GOLD analysis project Ga0335398, IMG submission 205742) | Freshwater microbial communities from Lake Bonney liftoff mats and glacier meltwater in Antarctica - BON-03 (spades assembly) (version 2) | ecosystem: Environmental > Aquatic > Freshwater > Ice >... | reverse complement strand
TTGGCCTTCCCGCACCCAAGCCATCGACACGCCGCCACGCCCAGTCCCTGCTGGGCCCCTCATTTCATGACCCAAGAACGCATCATGTTCTCGAATCCCACCCCGAGCAAGTCGTGCCTCTCTCCTGCCGCGATGATGAGCGATGACACGCCATCGGCTCTGACTCCGCCCTTGCACTGCGCCTCCATCTTGCAGCCTGCAACACCTCCTCAAGTTGTTGCTTTTGAGTCTTGGACCATCTCTGCTCCAATTGGTCTCAATCGTTTCACTTTTGCTGAATCACGGAAATCCGATCTTTGAATCTGTGTGTGTTTTTTAACTTTTTTCTCTTCTGCCTTTGCTTTTCTGATATACATGAACTTGAGCTTTAAGTCCTTGTTTGCAATTTGGTCGTTATCACCACAGCAATTCCACTATTACCTTTACCTAAGTATAGTTTCTTGGCAGTATCAGAAATATTCAACCATTCTGATACTTGTGCTGTGCCTTCTGTGTTTAACGCCGTTTGTTTGCTCACCTTACTCAAGCTTTGCCCCGTCTTCATCTTTGTTCAGCAGCTGATGACAAAAAGATTGTGTTTATTTACGAATACACTTGTTCTCCAACAATCTCCACTGACGTCGTTGCGTCAGCCCCAGACGACCCGAGTCTTTGCTGATAGTAGGATCGCATTACTGTGTCATGCGCTTCGCATATGTGTTGCACATGCGCCGCCAGAATCTTGTACTTTTTCCCTGCTTGTACATGGAGCTTTTCGAGCTTGTTATAGAAGTCATCTTCCACTACTGCACCACGCCTCCCTGCCACAAAATTCATCTGCTCAAACGTCCATTCCGGGGCAGCCACTTTGAGCGCCTCGATGGTGCTTGTGTGTTGCTCGTTAGCCTCATCTTCCTTTACCCTCACAAAATCCTCATTTCTGTCAGATGTCCGTTTGGACTCTAGGATGTATCTGTTCGATGATTCTTGTTAATCACCATTCCATCTGGCCTCCGATTCCAAAAATGATTTTCATAAAATATTGTCTGGTCGAAATCATAGCGTTTCCTTTCGTGCTCTTTCACAGCGATCGTTTTTTCAATGTCTACTGCCTTTCCCGTCAGCAATTCTCCGCTGCATATCTGCTCAAACTCTTCCTCCTGTCACAACGTGCTCATACTACTCTCTTTATCATGTGTGACAACCCTGAGCTTACTCGCTGGTGTTTGTGCAGCTTGCATGCTGGCTTACAGATGTCTCCAATTGAAGTGGTGAGCAGCCGTGACGGTTGTTGCCATTCCATCACAGAATTCACTGTTGATGTGTCCATACGTCACTTCCGGCAAATTTTCAGTGCTCGCACCGTGTTGTTCTCGTGCCCTTTTGCCTAATCTACAGCTTACATCTGGTCGCTGTTTGGTTCTTGCAAGCCATTTGGCTACCGATATGATCCCTGCAATTGCCATCATTTCTCGCCTTTTATGTCTCCAAGGGACGCGCAGGTCGTTCAAATACTTCTTTAAGAACGCTCTGCTTTCATTTTGCCGTAACATGAAGCCTGCCGTCCACGTGCCATATGCAGGGTTATTGATATTGCCTTGCTCTGCCCTAGCTCGCACACATGATTTCAAGAATTTTTGTCATCAATCCAAGTGTTCTGCTGCAAGACCTTCACCATGCTTTGATACGATTCCTCATATCGTTGCTTGTGTGTGCAGTCCTCTGTGTCATCACCTTTACACGACATTTCATATCGTCGCATGAGTGTGCTGATCTATCTCCAAGCACCTGTAAGCTTCTCTTCATGTTTTGGCACCTTATTTTCTGCTGCCCCTCTTCGTATTGCATCCCTCACGCTATTATTAAATGTCGAATGAACATCTTGATAAGTTACTTTCCCTGCCTCGCGGCACGTTTTTTTCCACGTGAAGACTGCTCGATTCATCCGTTGGCACTACTCTTTGCCTACCTGCGGATTGAAATAGCCTTATCCGCCAGAATGTCGGCTCCCTCATTCGCTGGTTCTGCTTGATGCGCTTTCACTTCGACCAACCGTTGTTCGAAGCAACCTTGAAGGTTGCTGTCCCTGCTGCAATCCTTTTTCATAATATCTCGATCGCTGCTGCCAGAATATCCGCGTCAGGTGCCCCTACCAACGTAGCCTTTCCACCTTCACCAATTCCTATTGCCTGCCTTCAACAATGACTGGTTGTCATACAAATACAGCAACTGTTCCTCTGTCAGCGTGTCACGAAGCGCAAGTAAAAACGCTGCCAATTCAGGCCGATTTGAGCTGGAGCCCTCTTCCTCACGTCCCACTTTGCACTGCTGCTTTTCTTTTTTCTTCTCAAGTTATCATATCCTGCTCCCATTTTGCCTTGTTTGTCTGAACTGTCACCTGCCGTTTCTTGGCCCTGAACCCCATAGCCCCCAAGCATGCCTATCTCTGTGCCCATCCAGACTATGATCCAGTAATCTCGTTCTCTCCCTTTCAATCACACTGGATATTCGTATTTTCCTCCTGATACTCCGGCCGCTTTCTTCAACGCTGTTTTTTGCTCGTCTGCCACGTGGCAATCCTGGTGAACCCAGCACGAGGCATACTCTTTGCTCACTGAGCATTTGATGTTGCCCTGTCGCCACCACGCTTTCCAGCGCACTGACTGCCCTTTGCTTCCCTTCTTATCCGTCTTCTCTCCTGCTTTGGGTTTGGCTTGCTTGCTGCGGTTTGAGAAGATTTCTTTTCCATCGACTTCAAATGGGAGTTTCTTTTTGTCTTTTTCCCTCGACCTGCACCAAATCACCCAATCCTTCGACTTGCCCATCTTTTTTGACCACTGCTCCTGCTCTGATTCCGATAAACTTTCCCGTACTACAACGGTAGGTCCGTCATCCTCTCCCCAGAACTTTAGGTCTCCTCGTCCCGCCGCCGATTGAAAGGAGCGGGGGGCTGACATTACAGCCTCGCCTTAAGGCTCTTGGCTTTGTTGATCTTTTGCAGTGCTCGTAGTATTGACCACGTTGGTGATCTAAACCCAGCTTCCCAGCTTCTTCCTTTTCCTCCGTGCGCTGAGTTTTTTCTGGAATGACCGTGATCAGCTCTTGTTCTCGGTCTAACCATCGCTTTCGTAAAAATTCCAACTGCTGCGTGCAATTGTCCACCCTCTGTGCGGCTCCATGTATATAGTGCCACCCTCTGTGCGGCTCCATGTATATAGTGAGGCCCTCTGTAGTTCTTATGCTTGTTTTACCAAGGCGTTCTTCCCAGAGTAGCGACTCTGCTAGGATTCTGACATACCCTCCTTTTGGTATCTCTCGATCTAAAAACGAATTTATGCCGATTTCGGCATGCACTTCTCGTTCCGGCAGAAGCAGAGGGTCGTCAACGGCCAGCGGTTTGGAAGGCGCTTCCCACTGCATCCGCCGTTTTACCTGTGCTGGACAATTCTTGTTAAAAACATTTCCTGGGTGAAGTGAACTGGTGTTCAACCGGTTGCACTGCGTCTTTGTGTCATCGTCTTTGCTCCATTCCAAATCTAGCATTTCAAGCACATCTTCGAGCTTTTCATCATAGAGTTTCCTTTTTGTGTTTCGAATGAAATCTGTGATGACAGGCGCCAAAAAAATATACGTTTTCTCTCATTACTCAACAAACACTTGTATGTCATAAAATTTGTCTTGTATGCTTTAAACAACATTTATATGTTATAATTACATATATTATATGTTACGCAATTTTTAAACAACATACATATGCTATTTGTAGTCCCTGATTCACGTTCTTTTAAAAATCCAACAACACTTGTATGATTCTTATAGTACGCCTTGAGGGTTTAGGGTTTTATGATTCTTGTAGTACACATTGGCACATCTTAGCGGCTGGCACGATGTCCAACTTGACAGTGTACAATGTAATTCCATTGGATGTGCTTATCTCTCCAGACCGTGATTGTTATGCACTAGTCGTGTGATACTGACTGCACAGTCAAAGGTAAACTCAGTCAACGTACAAGGTTACATTTTCAACTCAGTGAGACAAGACATGTGTGATGCAACACTTTACTGAACAAAATCATCATCATTCTTTAATTATGTCTAAAAACTATATGCGCTCAGGTCTAACTTGAAAGTAGGCGACATGCACGAGCTCTCCTGCCACTATGTGTTCAGAGCTTAGGTACTGTGCGGAGGTTTGTGTCGAATCATCCCAACCTCAAATATCACACATCAAAATGTAAGTGATACCCCTGAAACCCCAAGAATACGCGAAGAGACCAAGGAAGAAGCCGTGTTGAGATGGCACGAGCTCATAGTAGTATCATAGAGATTGACTCTGTTGATGAAGGAACACAGCACAACCATCTACATGCTAATATGGGAGACCTCTCAGGTTCTGAGATACATCAGGCAGTACAGATGTTGAGAATCATCGCGGAACCCCTATTGCCTTCTTTGGTGCAAAGGCTCTTGCCTACCTTGTCTGCTGCAACGGTACCTAAAACTCGGCCATTTTGACAGTGACTTGGGGAATCACATGCCCCTTTTGCTTCAAGTGGCAGTGGCAGGGGCACTGTGCAATTCGACAAGGTGAAACTTGTCAGCCTACAAGGCGACCTGGCACTGGACTCTGTGGCGCTGACCACGCCTTGGGATAAGGTTGCGATGGCAAGTGAAGTCTTTACAAGTGTTAAGATCACGCTCGATGAACCAGCCAAGAAGACTCGGAAGAAACACCATAACAACGGGGGCCAGTCTGGCACCATCACAACTATCCGCAAGCATGCTAGTGTCCTCACCGTTTCTTATAGTTGACAAAGGCCTCCTCCCTAGATCCAAGTTCAGGCTGTTGCCTGTTCTTGTATAGTCCGCTGATGATTGCTTTTATTATCAGAATATGTTTACACTTGAGTACTTTGTACACATATACTATACACATATGCCAAAATTTGGTCCATCTAGAATCTTCGGGCCCTCCAAGTGTCTTGTTCCAACCCCTGGGCTCACCGTGATCGGAAAACCCCACGTGCAGTGTGTCACAGTGTGTGTGTGCGTATACCCTCACGTACACCCACAAACACTCTCACCCCCGTCAAAAAATAGAGAAAATACAGACATCACATCTATTTTCCCCAATGTCAAAAATAACGTCCCACGCCAGCAGCAGGTGCCGTGTCAAGCTGAGCCTCCTCACTGTCGTGCCCCAACGCGAATGAGTTTCGACGCCACGTATTTGAATTGTGTCGTCAAATATAAGAGTTTTGGCCAAAATCTCAAAATCAGCGTGTAGGTGCGCCTACCCCACTTCACAAGCTCCGCCAGCATTGCGAGCACTTTGCCGGGGCTGGTTTTCAGCGTGCATGCGCGGGGTGGTAGGCACCAGTGCATCTGCGTGACACCTTACACGGAATCTGCGCAGTGTCCCCTGTGTCTTGTTTTTTTCTGTCTGGGCTGTTTGAGGGCGGCTCCAAGCCTCTGTGCATGATTATTTCTGGAAAACAGCCTTTACACAGCTGCTGCTGCCGCCGAGTCACGTAGGGCTCCCAGCCGCACATTTGGAATTGCAGGCAGGACTACAGAGGCTGATGTGATGATATTCTGCTGCGTTTTTGCGTGTCTTGTGCCCAATAACACTGCAAAATTATGTTGCCCGTAAAACTTGACACATGTGACCTCTGTGTCTCGTATGGCAGCTCAGCGCGGGTGCTGCCAGTAAGAAACGAGAATGGGATAGTACTCCCAAAGACTTGGCCGTGCGGGGGGCTGCTCACAATTAAGAATACATAATTGATCTGTGTCTGTTCGCGTATACACATATACACGTACATATTTCATACGTAAGTATTTATATACCAGTTGGGTGTTAAGAGGTCGAGAAACCCTCGACCTCTGCAGCACCTCCTCCCTAACTCAAATACCTCTTCTGGGGAACCAAAAAAAATTGCCCTAAACCCCTGGCAATGCTCGCTTCGACGCGCTACTAATGTCACGTTTTCAAAATTTCGCGGCTGACGCCGCAAAAACACCAAAAACTGCGATCCGCACGGTTTTTTGATTTAATTAATAAATTAATTCGAATTCATTCGGGGATTGTTCTCACCATGTTTCGAGGCGATCAGAGGTCGAGAACCCCTCGACCTCTGATCGCCTCGAAACATGGTGAGAACCATAAACTACGCACTCTTAACACCCAGCTATTTTCTGGCACTCCCGCGGGAACTTTTGCATATCCCGCGGGGCCTTGAAGAAATTATGGACCTGAACCAGGTACGAAAAACGAACCAAACAGGTATTTTTGTACTGATCCAAAAGAAAAGTCCGAAAATCAGTATTTTGTGCGGAAAGGGTCTGAAAATCGGTTTTTTGTGAAACCGGAAAAATCCAGCCATCCCCTTTGTAGATAAGTCCAAGCTTGTCCTGGATAGGTTTCGATTTCACGATGTTTCGCAGGAGTAGAGTGAGACTCCCAGATCAATGTTTTTGCGACCAGACTCTCGGAAACAGGAGCGCACGCTCAAGGCATCTCAAATATGCGATTTTCCTTGCCCAAACAAAAAAATCCAACAAAAAAATCCATGGATGAACCAAACGTCCAACGCAGAGCATGCTGGCTTGACACCAGACTGGCTCAACAGCCCTCGCACCTCACTAGCAGCGCCTGTTCAACCTCCTGTATTTGCTTGCTATTCCCCTTCATTCTGCCAAAGAAACCATCAAAATCTACGCCAGCCAAAGACACAGCTGCGGCTGCGTTGTCGCACAGGCATCATCTGATCATCCACATTTGCGCGGGGCCAGTTATGCTAGCCAATGGCTTGCTCTCACTATTTGCCAAGGACGTGATTCCCCCGAGAATTCTTCATATTTTCCTTTCTTTCTTTGGTGGCGAAACTTCTATGCAATCACTGGACAAAGTGGGTGATGCGAATCCTATTTCACGATTTTTTTCGCGGGCATGTGCAAGACACCACCCCACACGCGCTGCTCGCTGCCCCTACACCTCGCCAAAGAGATTTGATGTGCAGGGTGTACACCAGCAATGCACAAGTTAGCGCCTCGTTGACTGCATCCTTAACTTGACTCTTCAAACGGTCTAGCCGACATTCCTCGATGTGAAAGATGTTTATTAATAACAGAAAATCCTAAAACCCCCGGTCACTATAGGTACCTACTTTGGGTCCTCTGCTACATCCCTTACATGGGATTGAATGATGTTCAATATTGTGATTGTTCGTGTTCCTGTGTATACTGCGATTCCGAATTTATGAATTTCATATTATCAGCGCTGCGGGGTAGGAGTTGTTTTCAACTAACAATTTCCTTTCTACTTGGGGGGCGTGAAGGCTCATTGCTATGAATAGACATCGTCTCTTTTTTCGTTACCAATTCTTAAATTTTTGGAGTGATTTGGGGGGATTTTGTACTATGCAGTGTAGCGTATTATTCGCCTATCTTTTCCCTGTTTAATTATTGTTAGTTAGTACTAGTGTTGACGTTCCTCCTTGTATCACTCTATTACTGACTCTGCACAATAATGCATGGCTTTTTTTCTGTTCGGGCACTTTCTGTCACTTGCCAGACTCTGTCTGAGCGCATCATCCTGATGCGGAACCCAAACACATCTTGCCTAGTCTTCCTGCTGCGCCTGCCACACCTGTTTATGTTGTGCCGAATCATTTCTTTTAAGAGTCCAGCCAGCTGTAATCTATGCGCATCCCCATGATACGTCATCACACCCAACTTGCCCTGTGTACTTGCTGTGTTTACTGTAACTAACAGATCATCAGTTTTGGTTTCATAAAACAAAGCAACACGCACTCGTACACTCACTATTACAATGCTTCTCCTCCGACGCAGGCTACCCCCTGCCTACTGTCGTGCTTGTGCCTTGCCTAAATTTACTTCATATGTCTGCCGTGGCTTCTCATATTGCACCCCCGCCTGTGGCCAGACATATTCACTTACATATATACCGTACAGTGCACGGAGTGCATATGTATATATATATGCTGGGCTGCAGGTACTTCAAAAGTCTGGACTAACTGCCTGTTTGATTCCTTTAAAATGTTTTTCCTTTCGTGGAAAAATAAATCAGAAGATATGATTAACACCAAGACTTCGAATCCATTTGGATTTGTGCACATAGACCCTTTCATAAGGTTACTAGACTACTTTTTTAAGTTTTAAAAGCAATCATCATCATGAAAGACCGGAAAGATGCGATTGGCAAACGACAGGAAGCAACTAATGTCGACTGCAGATCCCCAGTCAGGTTTTGAAACTTAAACACTAGCCCATGGCCTTTCTAATATCCGAGCACATATTAGAAACGCCATGGGCTCGTGCTTAAGTTAAAAAAATAAATACCTGACTGGGGATCTCTGGTCTACGTTGGTTTCATTCTAGTTGTGTGCCAGTCGCATCTCTCTAGTTTCTCACATCATCCATCACTATTAAATTACACTCTAACCTAGAGTTTCAAAGTCCCGACCCCAGAAAACCCCAAAGGAAAAAAAAAGTAAGACCCTCCAAAGAGAATAATCTAGGTCTCCAACATGATCCTGCTTACAAGGGAGATTCAAACATAAAAAAGGCGCATTACTTGAAGGGAATCCTGGTCAAAAAAGCCTGACACCTTTGTCCATGGTGCCTTCCCTCAGGAAAGCCACCACGTAGATTGGAAACTACCGAGCGGACATCAAACCGCAAGCGCGACCTCAATGTTGGTCCCAGCGCATCACCGAGGATCCCCGCCAGCGGCTCTGCTGGGCTGCACACCTGTCTCAGTCTATTGTCCTTCTCATCAACTTGTCCCCGAAATTCGACTGAGCCTATTGGTACCAGGGAGCCTCGTCAAAGATAATGACCACGCACGGGGTCTTGAAGATGGTGTCTTCCGCCACCTTCTTGCCGTGAGCGTCCACGTAACATTCGTGTATCGATGCTGCCACACCTTCTATTCTGGCACGCCCCTCGGAGTCTCCACCTCTGCCACGTACAGCGGCCTCCGTGACTGGCTTGCCCAAGTTCGGCATGAGTTGTATTCTCTGAGATGTTGCAGGATGTATACAGGTGGTGATCGCTGGACACCGTGCCCGGCTTACGGTGGAAATTTTTCGCCAAAAAAAAATATCTACAAAGATAATTTTGTGAAAAACAAAAACTCATTCGGCAGGACGAAGAGATCTACTCTTCTCGGGGGCCAACGAAGGACTAATGGTAGTAATATGGGAGAGCCTATGAGAACAAGAAAAGGCAAATTGATGGAAAAGGCAAGCACGATACACAACTGGGTTGTGTGGTGCAAATCCAAAAATGGGGCGCAGGAGATCCGCTGATTCGAGCTCTGTGAGAAAAAGATCTTCTGCAATCATGATGAAACGAAATCGAAAGATGTGAAGGAAAAAAAGAACGGGAGCAAAACGAGTGCATATCGCAGACAGAGCTTGCAATACAGGTCATGGTGGAAACAAGGCAATATCCCAAATGGCAGTGAGCAAAGATCACGCTTCATGCTGGGTTCACAAAGATCTCACTGTCACGACAAAACGAATTCGGGCGATGTTCACAACAGCGAGTATGTTGGGCGGAAAGGACGAATGTCAAGTACGACTAATAGGTGTTGAGCGGGAATACTGGATGGGCACAGAGATCAGCAGATTAGGAGGTTACAGCTTCCAAGGCACAGTCACAGCGGGTGATAGATCTAACCAAATAAGGGGCAAAATGGAAGCAGGGTATGATTGATGTCGCTGTCATTGCTTTATATGAATGAAGGATGAAGATTGCTTGTATTATTGCTCATGAAGAAATAATTCAGTAGTTTTGTCTGGAACTTCCAAGATGCAGTCGATTATTCTCACCGAAATAATTTACTGTGGTTTGCTGATTGTCGTCACATCTTCTACTTTACTCAAAATAAAAGACATGTTACAAGAAAAAAAGGCAGTTAGCTCAGATCCCCAGATCATCAAAACCCGCAGCCCAGCATATATATAGACAAATGTAGTTTGTACACCTATACGGTCTATGATGTGAAAGATGTTTATTCATAACAGAAAGTCCTTAAACCCCCAGTCACTATAGGTACCAAATTTAGGTCCTCGGCTACATCCCTTATACGGAATTGGCGGTGTTCAGTTTGCAATTTCTCGTGTTCCTGTGTATACTGCGATTTCGAGTTTTAAAAGCTCGTGTTCTCAACGCTTCAGAGTAGAAGTTGCGGGCAACTACTAATTCCTGTTTACTTAGGGGGCATGAAGGCTTGTTGCTATGGATAGACATCCTATCTTTTTTTGTTATCTAATACGGTCAACATTTATACTGCGCTTAGCTGATCTGGATTCTTCCGGCTCTCCAGGTGTCCGTCCTACACCTGGGCTCACATCAAGTACCCAAGTAGTTGTGTGTGTAAATGCGTATACAAGCACACACCCACCCGCCACCCTGACACCTGCACAAATAGAAAGATATACAAGACAAAACCCCTTTCTCTACCCCTGTCAAAACTTAGCCTCCCACGCCAGCAACAAGCGCTAACCACGAAAAAGCTGGAAAAAAATCCACTTCCAATCCTCTAACACACACGTATGCAGGTGTTAAAAAATTTGATATACACACATGTATAGTAGAGAGATTGGACAGTACAAATGAACAAAATGCGCCTACACGAGTGCATATGTACACCTACACGCGTGTGCATGTACGTGCATATGCATACATATGCATAGACACACATATACACATATACATACATATGCACATGTACATATACACGCGTACATGCACACACATATACACATACATGTACATGCACACGTATACACAGACAGAAAATCTCAGCAATAACGCCTCAACGCGTCAAACAATATCATAGACGCACATCCGCATCCATATACATATGCATGCATATACACACATATATATGCATATACACATATGGCACACCCTGCAGCGAATATGTTGCAGATGTGTACGTTGATATCAAAGGAAAATCTGTAAAACACATACAGCTGCACATGCACTGGTGCCCAGAACACCTGTTCTAAAGTGCACGCCACACTCATTGCAAAAACAATGCACATATATATATACATACACACATATACATACGCATATATATGCACAAGAATGCACATGCACATTCATGACACCACCCAAACATGCTGAAGAACGGCTACTGAGACTTAAAATCTATGCATAAACATGCATACACATACATATACACATGTATATACATGCATGCGTATACCTATACATATACATATGCAGATATACACATATATGCATGTTCATACACACTCATACATACACACACATATACAGACACATACAACATGTACATATGCACTCACGCAAGCACGCCTGGAACGACAGCGCTGCAGCGTCTCCCTTGGCTCGCTCACGATGAAGCCCCGGGACCGTACATAACGATTCTCCAATATCGGTTTAATAAAACAAAGCAACACACACTGCGTGAGAAGCCCGACTTGACGCCACGAAAGCCTCGCACTTCTCCTCTCAAAGTGGCAGTGCCACCTGCTGTTGCATGTAGTCAAAACTGTTTTTCCCACCAGTGAAAATCATTATTCTTGTTTGCCGGAAGTTCAAATTAAAAAGCCTACATTTTTTGTTTCTTTTTTTGATTCAAATCCGAGTGATGTTCACCAATGAGGGAAACAACTTCTCAAAATCTTTGGCCCCGAATTAATTCTAATTATTTCATTAATCAAAACGGTGCGAAGCGCAGTTTGTTTTTGGCGGCGTCAGCCGCGAAATTTTGAAAACGTTACATTAGCAGCGCGTCGGAGACAGCATTTTCGGGGGGTTTTGGCGATATTTTTGGTTGCTCAACTCCCTCCAAAAAAATGTGTTTTAGTACACAAGGATTCACTCGCTTCTTGTCAACGGTGTTGTCACAGCGTCGAGCCACGCGCTCTGACGTGTCATTTTAAACAAAGCAATCTGAGTGCGTGGTCACGTCAAAACTGTAGGCTTTAGGTGAGGCATTCCCCCTGCTGTACGTTGTTTCTTATGATTTGTTTTGAAATTGAAATGGTGCTGTGCGATTTGTATCTCAAGAGGTTTGATTTGACAAAGGGTTTGTTATTGGACACTTTCTTAATTACTGTTTGGTACAAACTATGTCGTTATGATCACTCAGTATTGGAGTTGGAATCATTTTCACCACCAATGAATAGGTAGACAAAACAAGAAACTACAAATCAAATGCATCCCGGGTTAAAAAAATTTTGTATGACAAAAATGGGCCGCAGGCAAGATTTTTTATGAAACAAAATGCACTGCAGGCAAGACCTATCAAATGAAATTCGCCGCAGGCAAGATCTTTTGACCAAGTCCCAATGGGTACTGTGTCCTATTGATATAGTATGTAATTTATACTTCATAAATCACAGCGCAGAATCTTCTTCTTTTGATTAATTTTAACTTATTAATTAATTCATTTATGGATTAATTCATTAATCTCATTAATTCATTAATTCATTAATTCATTCATTCATTCATTCATACATTAATTAACAATCAATTCATTAATTGATTGACCTTTGGCCGGCCTATAGTACGTTTGTTTTCCCCACTGATGTTCAAAGCAACCGCCACAGCCCATTTCCATGCTTACCTCACTACAACCGCAGATGTAGTTACTGACAATGTCGCTCCCATTATAGTCGCTGTCGCCGCTGCCGCCCCGGCCGCCCCCGCCCATAATGCAATCCTGGCTGCCACTGCCTGCGCCGACTTGACGAGTTCTAACACCATAAGTGCTGCTGTTCTTGAGGCTGTTACCTTTCCTTAGCCAGTGAAACAACAACTTTGACCGATTGCTTGTTCTTCCCTGATTGACTTGTGCCATGATTTTTTTCGAGATCCCCACCCTCTTATTAGCCTATGTCTTGCCTTGTCGTCGACTCTGTATCTTCAGAGTTGGTAGTTTCTTCCCTTCTGAGAGTTGTTGGGCACTTGATTTTGACTGTACATGTTCAAGCCGAAGTGCGGGCAAAACAGTGAGGCTGGTGCACATGATTGGACATGTACTTGCTCCCTCGCTGTCACAGTCACGTTGCAGTCTAGGACGATGTTTTTATTTTGTTTACAAGTCCTTGCAAATGCCACAGAATCCTAGACTTACAGCATCTCCTGCCACTTGGCCTTAATTACAAGAAAAAGTAGTTTAGAACCCTTGGTTGAGGGTCTATTGGCTCAAATTCAAATTGATTTGAGTGGACGGGTTTTCGGGGTTTCGGCCGGAATCGAACCGGAGACCTGCGGACAACCCAAATTTGTGTTGCCATCCATCACCGTGCCCCTGCAATATGCTCCTGTTGGTCAAAATGAAAATTCTTGAACGTTTTGTCGCCACGCAGCTCGCGCGCCAATTACAGCAGAAAAGGTTACAGGTGGTGTGCAGTAATCAAGAAGCCCAGAAGCGCCTAGCTCAATAGGGAAAACAATCGTACTATAGGCCTGCCAAAGGTTAATTAATTCATTAATGAATTAATTAATGAATTAATTGATTAATCAATTAATTAAAAGAAGAATATTTTGAGCTGTGACTTGTGGAAAATAAATTACATACTACATAAATAGGACACAGTACCCATCAGGACTTCGCCAAAAATTCTGGCCTGCGGCGCATTTTGTTTGATAGGTCTTGCCTGCAGCGCATTTTGTTTCATAAAAAATCTGGCCTGCGGCACATGTTTTTTTATATATATTTTTTTCGCAGGTGCAAAGACTGTGACAACAGCGGCCTCTGCGAGCCTCAGTTGGAGAAGAGCCACTGCAAAGATTGCGGCGGCAGCGGCCTCTGCGAGCACCAGCGCGCAAGAGCCAGTGCAAGGACTGCTGTGGCAGCGGCCTCTGCGAGCACAAGCGGCGCACGAGCAGGTGTAAAGACTGTGACAACAACGGCCTCTGCGAGCACCAGTTGCGGAAGAGCCAGTGCAAAGATTACAGTGGCAGAGGCCTCTGCTAGCACCAGTGGCGCAAGAGCAAGTGCAAGGACTGCAGTGGCAGTGGACTCTGTGAGCACCAGTTGCAGAAGAGCCAGTGCAAGGACTGCGGTGGTGGTGGTCTGTGCGAGCACCAGCGGCGCAAGGGCCACTGCAGGGACTGCAGTGGCAACGGCCTCTGCGAGCACCAGCGGCGCAAGAACCAGTGCAAGGACTGAGACGGCAGCGGCCTCTGCGAGTACAAGCGGCGCAAGAGCCAGTGCCAAGATTGCGGTGGCAGCGGCCTCTGCGAGCACGAGCGGCGCAAGGGCCAGTGCCAAGATTGCGGTGGGAGCGGCAGGAAACAATCAATCCACCAACAGACCAGTGCATCTGATGCATTCAGACCTGAACTCATGACTTCCTCAACAATCAACTGTCAACCAGAACCAAAGTTGGAACAAGTGAATGTGGAAACCAAGAACAAGAAAATGACAGACATAGAGTCGAGATATCAATCAAATGGTTTCGTGACATCATCAAACATTAACCTCGGAACTGACGTTGGAACAAGTGAATGTGGAAACCAAGGACCAGAAAACGATAGACATAGAGTCGAGATATCAATCAAATGGTTTCGTGACATCATCAAACATCAACCTCGGCTTCCAACTGAAGTTCGAAACTTCCTCAAACGTCAACATCAACGTCAACCAGGAGGACTGACGCAAAGTACAGGAACAGGTCCCGCCAGTCTAACAATAAACAATGCAATATATCAAGGAAAAATTGAATACACAGGTCAAAATACAAAGTTAATTACTATCCCGGGTGTGTGATGTTCAAACATGTTGCGTGTTTCTGGATATGTGTTTTGAGAGTAGAGTTTTTATTGAAAACTGATGGTGGGTATCCCAGGGATGCGGGCGTTTTTTCTCATTCACGATGGCAAACCCTGGGAGTTCCCTCCGCTTTAACACCCATTGGTCAGCTCCACCAGTCTCCGCCTTCGCCCGTTCCGGGGGACCTATGAAGATGTCCCAGTCACCAGTCTCACGTAACTTGAACATAGAGAGACGTATGGACAGGCCCAGGGCCGTGGTGGGGGTCATCAGGGGAGTAGCGTAGACCGTCCACTGGCATGTCAGCCATCTTTTTGTTGGATTAAGTTCTGTAATGTACGAAATCCGCTACCTCAGAGTATTCGACTACGTCTCAGTGTCTTGGTGCGCTACTGGGCCGGGCAGGGAGAGTTGAGTTTATCCTAGACAGTCTCAGATGGGAAAAAAAAACTAACGCACCTATCACCCCCATACGACTACTGCCTGGCGATTTGTTCTCTGTATGTTTTGTTGTTTATATGTGTGTGTGTATGTCTTTAAGTTGAAGGTCCATTGCCGGAGTCCTTCGAGCCGGGCGCTTCCGGGCCTCCCTGTTAGTGAATAATACCTGTGAGCGTTCCTGATGTAACTGGAAACAACAAGGAAAAAAAAGTTGGCCAGAAAGAAAATCCATTGACCAAAAAAATTTAGTGGCCATTCGGTGAAAAAATTTGCACAGAAATCGAGAAATAGTTGTAGAGTAAATAGTCGGGGTTGGGGCACACAGGGACATTTGACTCAAAGCGTAGTTTCGCGCAATCTTAAAACCAAATTCAAACGCTCAAAGAATGTTTTGGCTGTCACATCTGTTGCGCTCAGCTTTAGGCACATTTGGTCGCAATTCTTCTTCAGATTTTATTAGGCCAAAGTTAACTTAAAGAGTCTACCGTGACAACCGACTTGGGGCTCAAGCGTACACCGAATTGTTGTAGCCTCTTTCGTATGTTCTAAAGCCGGTAGCAGGATCAATTTTCGGACCACTTTCCCAGACTCACTCACATTTCGAAAAGTGAGTTCAAGAACGGCCATATCTCCAGATTTTGCTCTGTTTTTCAAGTAATCCAAGTAATCTGGTTGGCAAAGTTTTTCTCTGCGGAAGAAGTTGACCTCAGCTTCAACTCATGAATCTGAATCCATGAATCTGATTTCAAAGGCTTCTTTTTGGAAAAGAGACAGTGAAAAAGTTTTTCTATCAAATGTTCTAATTCGGGATACATGAAACCACTGCAGAGACACGAAGTAATGTCACTTGAATATCAAGTAAAGCACATCTAAAAATCTCGTTCTTGAATTCACTTGTAGAAATGTGATTCTCGGAAAGTGATCCGAAAATTGATCCTCATCCCAAAACTCTATTGGAGACATGGTTAAATGTCTAGACCTGGGTTTAGGTTAATTCTGAAAACTGCATGGTTTTTCAGTGGGCTGTAAGGGTGGGGCAGAGATT
>Ga0335398_10005665_pt1 | contig 16281 bp, 9 predicted proteins | sample BON03_FD_205742 | JGI IMG/M metagenome (GOLD analysis project Ga0335398, IMG submission 205742) | Freshwater microbial communities from Lake Bonney liftoff mats and glacier meltwater in Antarctica - BON-03 (spades assembly) (version 2) | ecosystem: Environmental > Aquatic > Freshwater > Ice >... | reverse complement strand
ATTCATTCGAATTAATTCGGATCCAAACATTCTGAGAAGTTGTTTTCTTCACTGTCTTTTACTTTCAAAAATGTTACCAATTGTCTCTTTCTAGTCTTTTCAACCTTAAACACTTACTAACCAACAAAACATCATACACAAATACACACATATACACACACAAACACACACACACAATCACACAAAAACATAAATATACAAACACAGACACACACACACAAGCACACACGTACAACGACTCTCTCTCGCTCTCACGCACACTCTCGCACACACGCATACATACACATTCACACAAACTTGAACACACGCACACACCCACTCACAAACACGCACTTCTGCATACACAGCGCGTCTAACAGATGCAGCGTCATCGTTGGACTTTCGTGCAGAAGGTCAAGTATGAGTGCAATCGAATGTATGACATGACTCGTCCATATGTGTGACATGACTGATCTGTGCGTGTGACATGACTCGTCCATATGCGTGAAAATGACTCATGCGTATGTGTGACACGACTCCTTTGTAGCGGCGAGCAGAAGGTCGAGGTTGCGTGCAATCTTGTGTGCACCGGTGTGTGATATGACTCACCCACATGCGTGATATGACTCCTCGGCAGCTGCGGCGAACAGAGACGAGGGCGTGTGCAATAGTTTGTGTGATATGACTCATCCGTATTTGTGACATGACACATTCTCATGCGTGTCATGACTTTTCCATATGCTTCACATGACTCATTCATATGTGTGAACGTGACTTGGCTCGTCTCCGGCGGCAGCAAGCAGAGAGTCAAGAGTGGGTGTAATTATATGTGTGACATGACTCATCCATAAAATGACTCGTCCATATGCGGGACATGACCTACTAGCATGTGTGACCGTGACATGACTCCTCTCAGCAGAGAGTCGAGGGTGTGTGCAATTATATGTGTGATATGACTCATCCGAGTCCGTATGGGTGATAACTCATTCAAAGTTCATATACGTGACATGACTCATCAACATGTGTGACATTGCTCGTTCATCTGTGTGACATGACTCTTCTGTGGCGGCTCTCTCCCACATACATACATACATACATACATAAATACATACGTACACACGTACATACATACACACGTACATATATACACACAAACATACGTACGTACATATCTGGCGGCTCTCTCCCACATACGCACATACATACATACATAAATAAATACATACACACTTGCATACATACACACAAACATACGTACGTACATATTTGGCAACTCTCTCCCACATACACAGTACATACTTACATAAATAAACACATACATACACACGTACATACATACACACAAACATACTTACGTACATATGTAATCTCACTCAAGACACACACAGTTTGAATGTGGCAACTGGCAGGCGATTCGGCAATCATACCAACACACACACACACATGCATTGAAATAAGCATACATACACACATACACACATACATACATACACACATACATACATACGCGCATACATACATACACACATACATACATACATACATAGATACACACATACATAGATACACATATACATACATACACACATAGATACATACACATTTGCGTACACACCCGCACAAACGTATAATCGACACATAGACACACTTCGGATGTGGACGAGGCCCGGGCAGGCGAGGCAGCAGTCAGTGCCAGCATAGTCATAGATTGCACATGCAGGTGTCTAGTCTCAGATAATTCTTTCTTCATTTCGCACTCAATTGTGCGAAATCTCAAGTATGCCATATTGTTTCCGAGTGTCCCAAGTATGCCATATTGTTTTTAAGTCTTGAAACTATGCCATATTGTTTCCGAGTCTTCCAAGTGTGCCATCAGCTGTGGCACTCGCTTGAATTCCGGGACATTCTCTCGCCCAACCCACTGCCTTTCTTTGGCACTCGAGATTTCGTTGCCGTGCCTCTTCGGGAGTGGTCTGTAACGAACCATGAACAAACCCTCGGACTCGGAATAGACTGATCTTGAGATCCGATTTTCCTAATTGAGATGTTCGTGACGTCGATAAGCTTTCGTGGGACCTTTAAATCGATTTGGGACCTCACTGGTTAGAGCGCAATTCTGGTAAAAGGTGCGCTCTTATGAATTAGTCAGCCCGACTTTCAAAATCAGTCTATACGAATGTGACATAGCCACCAGATTCTTGAAGTCATCTTAAAAAACAAGATCTGGCCCGGGAGATTTATGGATTATGCTGGTCACAGTACTAAGAATCCTTAACTCATTGATTTGCTCGGGAATGACCTAAAAATCGAGTCATGTAACACATGAGTTTCCTCCTTCCCACAAGAAACTGAGACAGTTCGACGCGAAAATTGTCTCCTTGTGGGGTCGAGGTTGTATGGAGGAGATGCGCAGAGAGTGTGTCTCAAGTAGGAGCACTCGCTGCGTGTCCCTTTCTTTCAGAAGTTTTCTTCCCAAATTCAAGTTCAGTTTTATAAATAGACCTACTATTTCAAAAAAATGAATGTCCATCAAAACAGAGATGCGTGCACTGATCCTCACCAGGCTGTCTCTGTCTGATCTCTCCAACCCTCATTTGTCCACTGTTCTCAGAAAGGAATCATTTGGGTATTTCCTGTGTCCCGAAATTCCACATTGAATCGCCCTTCGCGTGGAAATATTACCTTTACTCTTCATCGGATCCTTTATCATCGACTTAGGATTCACAGAAGATAGGGAAAAATCAAGACGAACGGGAGGTCGAAAATCTTTGATACCACGAATTTTCAGAGTCAAGTCTTTGTCCTAATACATCCGTCACTGTCTTATGCCGGTGCGTATTGTGTAAAATTGATTGGCACGATAGTTGACACAACAAACTTAAAACCAGCGTGACAAAGGCGTGCCCTCAATCTGCAACTTACGGCATAATCTTTCTTGCCTCCACTCCACACACTGGCTTCAGAAAGTACGAGGCCTAAACTACATTTCCAAAAAATCGCCCCATCTGCAATAAAAGGCATCAGTAGATGAGCAAACGACGATATGTAGCTGTTTACCTTTCGCCGACATTCGTCTAGCGGTACAACTTGAAGTTCTTGCATTCAAAGTTCTTCTGCGACTCGGATCAAAGAAAGTCGTGTGGTAAAATCTGCTTTTGGTCGAATCCTCTTTGTCCATGAACGACTCGGCCAGTGCAGTCACATTTGACTGGGCCATGCCCACCGCCTGGCGAGATGGATCCACGGGCAGGCTCGGGCGCATCGAGAGGGCGGCCCTGCAGCGACCCGTTGCCGGACCGGCGGACCGCTGCCGAACGCAAGCTGTGCATCAAGGCATCGTTGAGCAGCACCCGCGGCTCCGTGGACTTGGGGCGCTCCTTGGAGCTCTTTGTTGGAAACCTATACCCTTTGGGGCACTCCTTGGAGCTCTTGTACGATGTCTCTTGTACTTTCCCACAACAAGCACCTTTCCTTCCGCCGAGTCGGTCGGCTCGACGGCTTCTCAAACTGCGTGCCGCTCTCGGAAAGCTCGCCCGCCATCGTGGCCGGGCCTCCTCGTCCTCAGTCCTGTTTTGGTGAAGCCGTTGAAGTCGGGCCCGTCGACATCCACGAACCCATTTTTTCCAGGAGCCGCTGTCCGGCAGCTGGTCTGTCGAAGCGCGCACAGGACTAGCGTGCGTGCGATCAGATGGCCACACGCACAGTAATCGAAGCCATCCAGGTGCGAGTGAACATCACCGCAATCGCAGCATGCTGCAACCTCTGTGTTTAATCTCTCTTTCGCTCTCACTCTCGCTCTCTCTCGCGCTCTCTCTCTCTCGCGCTCTCTCTCTTTTTGTGTGACGTGACCGGCGAGAACTGTCTGCGTAGCAACAGGATCACCAGTCGCTGCTGGTGACGGGGCAATTAGACGGCGAGCACACGGGCTGTTTGTGTGCTTGTGTGTACTACTGTGAAAATAGAATAGGAATTTCTTTGTTTCTTTCTTTCTTTGTGGGCGAACATCGACTACACTACGCCCAAATTGGGTGCGTATTCTCTGTTGGCGCTGCCTAGTCACACTCCAACTGTCTGGGGCTGCAACCCACGATATCTTACACTGTTGCACCCGAAATGCAATACTGCAATACAGCATATTGGAGCGTCCAATACAACAAGAGCAATATAGTCCCATGCTGCGGCAACACCATCATAGCCGAACGTAGCTGAGCTCAGAGAGCCTGGCCGATGCTTGGCGCGGCACCAAAGCGTGAGGTGCGCGCTATCAAGTAGGCTGACAAGGCCACGACACACATCTCGAGCGTCATAAGCAGCCCCCACCTGTCCTCTAGCGTAACCTGTGTTGTTATTTTCGATAGTGGTGACGACTGTAAGTGGGTGGCCAAGAAGCTCTAGACTAGCACATTGAGACAGCAAAGCATCGTAGAATCGATCTACATGAAGCAAGATCCATCTTGAGATTGCACATGATCATTTTCGGGGAGGAATGATGATGATCCTTTTTGGAAAAGATCATCTTTTTCTGACAGAAGACGACAGTGTAGCATGTCAAAAAAATGTAGATTTTCAGTTTTATGAAAAGTCGGCCTTTTTCAAAAAAATCGAAGGACGTCTTTGTTCGGAGTTAGCCAGAAAAGGACATCCTTTTTGGAAGCTGAAGGTTTGTGTGGGTGGTAGTCTAGGTAGTCTAACCCCGATGGTACTCGGGGCTAAAGCTATTCACCACCGCGCGCCCCACGAGCAGCACTACTGCAGCGAAACTGGAGTCATGGTCACCGTGACACGATTGAGTTTAGGTTGCTTGATTCTATTTTGCTCTTTCATATAACCCTTCGCCAAGAGTCATCTCTTCACCGAAGTGAATCATCGATGGCTCCTTCTGCAATTTTCATGGCGCTGTCCACCAGTGCCATGAAAATAGAACAAGGAGCCATGGACGATTTACTTCGGTGAAGAGATGACTTGGCGAAAGGTTATATTAAAGAGCAAAATAGAATTGAAGAACCTAAACTCAATCCTGTCAAGGTGACCGTGACTCCAGTTTTCCATACAGCGTCTGCTCTACACTCGCTAGAGGAAAATACTACAAAAAGAATTGAAAAGAGAGCGAAGTCGACGCCAAAACAACAGTACACCTTGTGCATCTACACGGCATGCATCGACATGGTGTGCATCGACCCAGAGAGAGAGACCTGAGGGGCCCAGAAAGTGACAGCTCTGCTGCAGAAGAGCACCAGTGGAATCTGCACAGCCAGCGCCAAGCAGATGATGATGGGCAACGATTCCGCCCAGAACCCGGCACCCGGAGCGGCCTGCGGGTGTGCCCGTTGGAACACATACACCAGCGCCGTTCGTTGCCAGTACTGACGACTGCACGAGTAAGGCCAGTCATTAGAGCAACGTCATTCGAGCAACGTCATGAGAGCAACGTCATGAGAGCAACGTCATGAGAGCAACGTCATGAGAGCAACGTCATTGGAGCACGTCATTAGAGCAACGTCATTAGAGCAACGTCATTCGAGCAAACGTCAGACGTGAGAACTCGTGGGGTAGCAATCGAAAGACGCACAACTCAGACTGCTCCCTACACAACGAGACTTCTTGCTCACGTCTTTTGGAAGTCCAATTCAACGTTCTTCACCGCTCACTACACCGTAAGCAAAACATCAAACACAAAACATCAAACGCAAATAACTGGGAAAAGGGTGTTGCATTTTCTGGATTTTTCGATGTCAAAATAGGGCACGCGGCAAACGGAGGGGCTTTAGCCCAGCAGCCGCCATGAGCGATTCGGGTCACTTTTGCGTCCGGCGCAATTGTATAGAATGTATAGAATGTCCGAGTTTCTGTGTCCAGGTTTCTAGTACGTAGTCCGCCCCGAGTGGCGAACGGCATGTGGGCGTAAATGTTCCGCCGCGCGCACCAAAGACGTGGGGGCAAAAATAAAGATTGATGGAACACGGTGTTCGACTGTTACCTGATGGCCCAGAGGTAGAGGAGCGGCGGCGCGAGAGGGCAGAGCGGTGCAAAGACAAAGCAGTAGAGCAGCTGCATCGTCATCATCTTGTTCGTGCTAGACCCTCCCTGATATGTCGGACGTTGCGACTGCTCCTCGTGCGACATGTCTGGCTTTCCCGTCTGCTCATCCTGTTGAGTGTGTGTATTGTCATTGCACGTTGGGGCTCCTTGCTCCGAGGCGCGCGGCGGAGGGCGGAGGGAGACATGCTGGTGAGCAACACAAAGTGAGAGAGACACCACATGCAAGGTGGAAGAGATGCAAATAGTGAGAGAAGTGGGCAGCAACGCCACACTGCAGCCGGGTGCGCGGCATCCCGACGCCGCCGCGCACACTCGAGTTACCACCGCCGTGACGACCTCGGATAGTCGTGTCAAGGTAGTGTAACCTATTATAGAAATAGAATCCCCTTTATAAACCCCGGGGGCACGCGGCAAGCGCAGAGGCTTTAGCCCCCAAGCCACCGCGTGCCCACTGGATCGGACCAGAGCAAGGGAGGATGTCTCAAAAAAAAATTGTTATTCAAAAACAAAAACATCTTTTGGTAGTTGAGTAATATTTTACATTACACAACTGAATGTCACGACACAACTACATTTCGATACACAACTAGAACTTCGGATAATGAGCGCAAGTTCTAGACTGTGAGATTCGGCACATGGCAGCTGCACCGGTGAAGCAGCTGCAAGGCCACAATTGCTTCTGACAACGGTGAAAACCTCTTATTCTTCGAGTAGAATCCCCTTATTCTTGGGTTTTGTCGAATTGAAAATCGAACCCGTATGTTTCCGCCCATCTTTTATTTCGTGTTATCTCGGAATTGTATACACCCCTTTTTATTTGTAAATTTTTTTCGAGTTGTGGCGCCACAACAATCCGATTCTTTTTTTCCAGATTCTTTATTTCTTTTTTTTGGCGGTGCCGCAATCATAATTTTTCCAGAAATGATTTTTTGGCGCTGCTCGGATTGCAGCGCCCGATTTCTTTTTTTGGAGTTTCGGCGCCACAATCCCCAAAAAAAAGGGAAAATCTGGAAAATATCTCTCCTTTGATCGTAACTATGTTGGGAGGCGAAGGGGCTTGGGCTCGCGGCGGCGTGTCTGCCGCACGCTATCAGGGCAGGTCCAAATGCAGTTGCTTCAGGTTGTGTATTAAAATTTAGTTGTGTATTCATCTAGTTGTGTATCAACATTTAGTTGTGTATCAAAATTTAGTTGTGTATTAATCTGGTTGTGTATCAAACTATAGTTGTGTATCAAACTTTAGTTGTGTATCAAGATTTAGTTGTGTATTAAAATTTAGTTCTGTATTCATCTAGTTGCGTATCAACATTTAGTTGTGTATTAAAATTTAGTTGTGTATCAAGATTTAGTTGTGTATTCATCTAGTTGTGTATCAACATTTAGTTGTGTATCAAGATTTAGTTGTGTATCAATATTTAGTTGTGTATTCATCTAGTTGTGTATCAACATTTAGTTGCGTATTAAGATCTGGTTGTGTATTGAATTTGTGTATTCCTATTCCTTCCTATTCCTAGGAATACACAGTTGTGTATAGGAATACCCTAGGAATACCCTAATACACAACTACAATACAAAACTAAAAAACAAATTGACTACCAAATTTTTTTTTGCGTGCAAAATTCTCCCTTGCTCTGGTTCGATCCAGTGGGCACGCGGCAGCTTCGGGGCTACAGCCCCTACGCTTGCCGCGTGCCCCCAAGGCGCCCGCGCCTCGCCCTCGCAGCCCAACACGCGCTGACACGCACCTTAGCACGCGTGTCGGACAAGGTTTGCCAGCGCGAAGTTTGCCACCACATACTGATGCCTGCCGCCATCCACCAAGCCAGAAAGACAGTGGTAGCCTGGATCGTGAGTGCATCCATCAGAGAGCTGCTGCCCGGCGTTGCAGGCGCGAAGCGGGAGAAGATGGGCAGGTCGAGAAGAGCAAGATAAATGATGGGAAAGAGGTGGCCAAGCGTCTCGAGCCAGAAACACTTGGCATTGTATGCGTATTGATAACTGCTGCGGCGTGTGTGATTCTCCCAATGCGTCAGCACTCCAGCCCAGTGCAGTCCCACACCGCGCACGGCGATAAAGACGAGCACTGCTGTTACCAGCCCCCCAAGTATCCCCCCAATTGACATGCCATCGACCAAACGAGGGTCTAGATTGATGATGCGCGCTCGCAAGTCGAGCGCTCCAAGCCCAGCTCCCACTATGAGTGCGGTGCACGGCAAGAGAAAGATGGCCGAGCCCAGCAATTTAGCTTGATGCTTCCATTGCGGATACTCTAGCTTCACCTCGCCTGTCTCGTCGTCGACGACGACCTGCATCTCGGCATCGGTGTTGACATCTTCGACCCCTGATATTGCCACATCTTCCCTCCACTTGTCTTCGTAGCGCGCCTTGAGCCGCACCCAAAACCCAAGCATTAACAGCCCCCACAGCATCATGGCGCCACTGAAGACTGGCATGAACGGATTGTCCACGCTCCCCGTTGAGATAAAAGACAATGCCATCACGTAGGAGTAGACAACGCCACCTGCAGCTGGAACAAGCATCCAGCGCGAGACAAAATTGAGAAACAGCAAGTCCCAGGCGACTTCAGTACCAAAATACTCGCGCGCGTGCTTGAGCGGCTCTCGAGCAAGGCCAAAGCAACCGGACCACGCGTATCGTGGTGCAATATTTGCCGCCGCCTCCTTATTGTGCAGCCAAAACCACCCCATGAGACCCAGCTCCTCAAGCTCCGCTGACAGCCGAGAGCGCTTTGACTTTTTTGAAAATGGGCCTGGTACTTCGAGGAACGAAGCAAACGATGGATCCACCTCCGATAGGAGCAAGTGAAGCGAGCGCTCCCGAGTAGCTGGCATTGTGTGCTGCCCGTGCGAGCCGCGCTGCGCCGCTATCGAATACAACATCTCGTCGGGTGCCGCCACTGCCACAAGGCTCGCGGAGGTCTGCTCGACCACGAAGCCAGCGCTGCGCAGCTTTGCAAGCCACGCTGAGCGCTTACCGCCCAGGTATGCATCGTTGAACCAAAGACAAAGGCGCGGGCTGTCCCCAGCGACTGAACCATATGACCCCACGCCGGAACGTTGGCCGTCTGATCGCCCTGTCACCAATAGCGACTGGCGCTCCTCCTACCAAGCAAACGTCCGTGTCGGTCACATTACACAAAGAAGAGCGAGCGAGCGAGTGAGCGAGCGAGCGAGCAAAAGAGAGAGATAGAGCAGCGACTGGTGCTCCTGCTGCTACGCAGACAGTTCTTGCCGGTCACACAAAAAGAGAGAGAGCGCGAGAGAGAGAGAGCGCGAGAGAGAGAGAGCGCGAGAGAGAGAGAGCGCGAGAGCGAAAGAGAGATTAAACACAGAGGTTGCAGCATGCTGCGATTGCGGTGGTGTTCACTCGCACCTGGATGGCTTCGGTTACTGTGCGTGTGGCCATCTGATCGCACACACGCTAGTCCTGTGCGCGCTTCGATAGACCAGCGAAGCGGCTCCCCAGCGAAGCGGAAAAAATGGAAGCGACTCCTGGAAAAAATGGGTTCGTGGATGTCAACGGGCCCGACTTCAACGGCTTCAACAAAACAGGACTGAGGACGAGGAGGCCCGGCCACGATGGCGGGCGAGCTTTCCGAGAGCGGCACGCAGTTTGAGAAGCCGTCGAGCCGACCGAACTCGGCGGAAGGAAAGGTGCTTGTTGTGGGAAAGTACAAGAGCTCCAAGGAGCGCCCCAAGTCCACGGAGCCGCGGGTGCTGCTCAACGATGCCTCGATACACAGCTCGCGTTCGGCAGCAGTCCGCCGGTCCGGAAACGGGTCGCCACAGGGCCGCCCTCTCGATACGCCCGAGCCAACCCGTGGATCCATCTCGCCAGGCGGTGGGCATGGCGGCACGCGATTCCCCTCGCTGAGCACCTCCTTGAAGGCGACCGCGTCGCCGGATCCAAGTCCGTTCCTTCTGCCGCTGCAGCGCAACTATGCGCCAAACCTGCTCCTGAATCATGCAAAGGCGCTCCGGGGGACGGTACGTATAGCACCCAACGCCGACGATAGTATGCAGGGGGCGCGCTCGCGGTCGTCAATTTCCCAGTTTGGGAGCCTCGACGAAAGCATGATGGGCTTAGCCGCGCGCCCCAGGGCTGCATCAGCCTCAATGGCCTCACATTCACCTACGCACGGACACGGCACCGGGCACTCGGTTGGTGGAGGCGCCCAGCCCTCCATCTTTGGTGTTGCTGGTGGCAACAAAGCTGTCGCCACCAAGGGTGCAAACGGCAAGGGAACAGGTGGAAAGGATGCGCACATGCGCAAGAGCCAGGAAGTCGGCAAGACCAAGACACCTGTAGAAGAGATTGATGTGTTTCTGCCCTCGGCCAAAGAGCTCAAAGAGGCCAAGGAGCTATTCCGCCAATATGACACGGATGGCGACGGCACGCTAACGATGGGAGAGATTCAAGCAAGCCTGTACTTTAACAATGTAGACTATGAAGAGATCCAGGCAATTCTCGGCCCAAATGGGATCAAGGGTTCTGGTCCTGGCGGAAGCGTAAGTGTAGACGAGTTTGCGCAGTTTCTGTGCAAGCGGCGACGTGAAAATGCCAATAGACAACAGAGCAGCCAGGTCTCCAAGCACTCGAGAATTGCTCGCATTTACGTGTCGTCGTGCATCCACCAGCACCACTCTGAGCGCACTGTTCTGCACGAGAAGGTCTTTCCTCAGCTTGCCAACCTGTGCACGAGTATGGGCGGCGAGTTCATGCCTATTGACCTCCGCTATCACTCTGGCCCGTGCCCTACCGATGGAATGGCCCCTGGTCCATCGCAGGCTGAGGCGATGAGTGAGCTCACACGTGTTGCCACCGACAAAAACTACCTGTTTTTAGGTCTTGTGGCTGACCTTCCTGGCGAGTGTGTCCTGCCGTCGGAGGTGTCATTAGCTGAATTCGAAACGCTGCGTGCGTCTGCCAAAATTATTGAGGCTGCCAGCGACGAGAAGGGCCTCCCACAAGCCCTCGAGGCACTGTACATTTCCGACAAGAACGCAGTCACACAGACATTTGTACTCAAGAATGGCTCAGAGGCCGACATGGGCATGGTGCTCCGCGCTTTTGCTGAGCAGGAAGGTGAGGACAAGCAGCTGCACAGTTCGTTCACACGTGTGCGTGCCAAAATTGCAAAGAGCCTCAACGAGCAGGAGGTGACCAAGTGTCTGTCACTTGGCTCGGAGCTGGACCAGGCACGTCGCACCTTCGTGTTCTCGCGCCAGATCGAGGATGTGTCGCTCGACGTACTGAAGCACCAGCTGCCAGGCAAAAACGAAGACGAGATTTTGCAGGTCATGGACCGCCAGAACATCTTCCGTGAGAACATTGCCGAGCGTCTGAATCCGCACAATGTCTTCAAGTACAATATTCCATGGACAGAACCCATTCTCAAAATTCATGAGGGATCGCAACATGGACAGAAGGCGCCGTGCGAGGTCCACGCCGAAAACTACCTCGAAAAGTTTGCGGCTGATGTTTATCGTACGCTCTCTGTGCCCATAGTGGATATGCTCAGCCGTCCCAGCGAGATGACGCTCGATATTGAGCTAGAGGCGCACTCGACTCTTATGCGCCGCAACGCTGCCATGATCTACAAATTTGACTCGGACCCCCTGGCACGTGAGACGATGGACTATATCTTCGGCTCCAAGAATCGTGCCGAACAGATCAAGTTGTCGGAATCTGAGAAGTCTGACGCAAAAACGAAGCGATCCGCAAAGGCCGCGCTGGAGACAATTGCTTTTGACAACAGCCCGTTTATTGTTTCAGGCGAGATTGGCATGGGCAAGACGGCCTTCCTTGCTGCTTGCGCTGAAAAGTTTTCCTACTCAAAAGAGGCCAGTCAATGTGCACTTATCTATAGATGTATTGGAGCCACGCCGCTATCTTCCGATGGGCGCCTTCTGCTCGATGGGTTGTGTGAGGAAATGTCGCGGATCCTTGGCGCAGCACGCACAGGTCCGCGGCCTCCATCCTACAACAACCTGCTGGTTGAGTTCGCTGAGCTACTTCGGATGCTTAGCAACAAGAAGACAGTGGTCATTTTTCTAGATGGGCTGTCCGAGCTGCCCAACACCGACCATGCGCGCCGACTCTCATGGCTCCCTGCCAAGCTACCTCCAAAGACATTTGTTGTGGCCAGCTGTCGGCCAAACAACCCGCCTGCTGTGATCAAGTTTCCCAAGCAAAATATCAAAGAGATCAAGGCGGTGGATGAGGCAGACTATGCCTTGCTCCTCCAGCACTGGTTGGAGAACTACAAGCAGGGATTGCAACAAGGCCAGAAAGAGGAGGTGATCAAGACAGCGAATGAAATGTCCTCTGACGTTGCTGGCTTCTGCGCTCATCTGCGGTTGGCGTTTGATGAGGCTACCAATAACGTTACGTCGTTTGCCTTCCCTGACAAGCTGTCAGACATTACTACGACGCCGGGAATCATGGTGTACGAGTGCTTGGGGCTCCTGTGCGCATCGCGGGGTGGTCTGTCTGAGTGCGAGGTGCGCAAGCTTGTCAATCTGGAGGAGGATTGTGCCGCTACTGATGCGCTACCCTACCGCATGCTCCACCGCATGCTGCTCCGTATCGCTCCATACACAAGCTACGTTGAATGTGATGATCGCATGCTCATATGCTTGCGCCACGACTCGTACAAGGAAGTGTTGATGAATCGGGAGGGGTTTAGCGATCGAGTCAAGACTTGGAATGCTAAGCTTGCTGCCTTTTATGCGGAGCAACCAACGCAGTACACAAGCGACCAATCAGCAGTTAAAATGAACTCACGAAAATTGCGAAACTTGGTATACTATCAGCTGGCCGCGGAGATGTGGTCAGAAGCCTGCTCTACCCTGTGCAGCATTCAGTACATCCAGGCCATGTGCGAGGCTTCAATGAGTGTGCAGCTTCAGGGCCTGTTTACATATGCCAGCAGGGTCATTCCTGCCACCTTTCGCGACGAGGAAAGCAAGTTTGGCGTTGATACCGTGCAGACGTTTTACCGCTTCTTTATCCGCACCGTACAGGCTCTTGCTGCGCACTCGCGCATGATCGAGCAGCCAGGACTTGTGATTCAGATGGGAGCCAACGAGCCAAAGAACACTCTACCGGAAGTGCAGGCCAACGAAATCCTGGTGGCTGATGGCGATGCGCGGGTGTGGATGCAGGCTGCTAACAAGGCCATCTCCGTCTCGCCACTCTCTGCGACTCTATTGGGCAGCACTACGACGGTGCGCAGCTCGCATATTTCCGCCGACGGATCGTTGATTGCCACTGGAAGCGACAACGGAGATGTGCAGGTTTGGGATGCTGAGACTGGAGAAAGTGTGACACTTCTCACCGGACACACCACGGCAGTCAACTCTCTCAAATTCATAGCGTCGACAAGTACGCTCGTGTCAGTGTCTTCAGATTGCACGGCGAGAGTGTGGGATGAGCCAACAGCAACATGTCTCTGTACATATTCGGGCCACACATCACCCATTCTGGGGCTGTCAGCCTCGCCCGACGGTACCCTGGTTGCGAGCGGGTCAGATGATAATGAAGTGCACTTGTGGAAGGTGGATAGCACTGCGGTGAAGCAGCTGCGAGGCCACTCAGCTGCAGTGCGTGCCTGTAGTTTCTCTCACGATGGCAAGCGATTGGCCACAGCATCGTTGGACAAGACAGTGCGGATCTGGGATGTGGAGGCAGGTACGTGTCTGTTTGTGCTGGAGCACATAGGGCGCGTGTATGACGTGCACTTCAGCAGCAACTCTAGCAAGTGTATTTCATCGTCGTCGTTTGCCACGTGCACGCTGTGGGATCTCGACACAGCAAAGCCGACAGAAAACGAGCTTGAAAAGGAATTCAAGACGGGTAGCGGTTCATGTTTTTCATGTGGTTTGATTGACGGGGACAAAAAGCTGTGCATGGCAAGCGAGCAGGGTACTGTCTTTTTTTGGGACGTGTCAAACACAAAAAGTCCTATCCTGGAGCTGAAAGCACACGCCGAAACTATCTTCCGAACTTCAGTTTCCCTGGGCGGTAAGTGGCTCGTGACTTCGGGTGCCGACAAACTCACACGCCTCTGGAACCTTGAGACGGTGTCTGTTCAAATCGAAGCCGGCTTGATAGCCAAGGAAGCCGCGGCTGTAGAACATGCTGAGCAAGGCGGCGAGGCAGCAGAACAAGAAACTCATGTTGTGGCCCAAGATGAGGCCCGAGACCACCCTCGGCCTGTGCCTGAGGCTGTCATTGAGCGTGAGCATGCCATGACTGGGGAAGATGGGGTGGAAGAATCTATGCCGTTGGATGATCCTGCTGTTAAGAAAGAGGAGGGAGACATGCCCGACATTGTACGAAGCATTGCAGTGTCAGAAGATGGCTTGTATGGAGTGTCGTGTAGCGAGTTTGGGAGCCTCCTGCTCTGGAACCTTGAAACGGCTGAAATGGTCTATCGGTGCAAGGTGCCCGCAGTATCGCGGGTCGTCAAGTTTGTGCCCAAGAAGTTTGAACAGGGCGAAAAGTTTGTGGCAGCGTGTGACGATGGGGTGATTCGCGTCTATGACGTTGCCGAGCTGCTGCGGCCCGAGACTGCTTGCATCTTTATCCCTAGATCCTTATCCCTAGACCACCCTGTCCACTTTTCGCCATGCACTCAGATCGGCTTTCACGATTTGTGCATTCGGTCGCTCAAGTTTTGCAAGGATGGAGTACGCTTTGTCACGGGCTCCATCGACACCACTGCTCGTATCTGGAGCTTGGATTCTATTTCGCAGGAACTTTGCCTTGAGGGCCACACGGACACGGTGCTGGATGCGGAGATGAGTTCCAACTTGCTCTCCATTGTGACAGGCTCGACTGACAAAACAGTAAGGGTGTGGAACGCTCGCACAGGCAAGGAGCAGTGGGTGGGCAAGCATGGGGCCTATGTCTATGCTGTTACCTTCAGCCCTGACTGTCGGAGGGCCATCTCTGCATCAGGAGACCGCACAGCGCGTGTCTGGGCTTCTAAAAAGGGCGAATGTTTACATATTCTCAAGGCAAAGTCAGCGCTACTGACCAACATGATTTCCGACATGGGGCAGCTGCTTTGCACTGGATATGAGGGTGCTATGCACATGTGGGACATCAAGGCATTTGAGGCGCCATCCATTGACGGCATCGGGCACGGCGCCGAGATTCGAAGCGCCCAATTCTCGAAATACGGCGGCTACTGCATCACTGCCAGCAATGATGGGAGCGTGCGAGTCTTTGAAACTAAAAACGGAATTTCTCTTGGCGCGCTACCGCTGCAGCACGGAGTGTATTCGATGGCGTCAGTCATCGACCAGGACCGTGCCATATGCATGTGTGGTGACGAACAAGGTCATGTAATTATCGTCCGCATCAATGGTGTGCGCGATCATATTACACACACCACCTTGATTGCCGAAGACAGCAATTTGTCGGTAGGCTTGGCATCTCCCATGCGGTCCAAAAATCGTTTGTCTCTCACACATCTGTAGACCTGTATCCCAATAAATCTTTTTCAGCCAGTTCAAGTTTGTGCTGAGCTTCTTTCTCATGTTTTCTTGTGGATGCTAGTGGGCACGCAGCTGCAATCCCAAGTCGCGTCATCACCGACGTTGCTGTGCGAGATTCGAAGTGGATGGCTGTGGTGTGTTTGTCACTAGAATGAGAACACAGTAATTCGAATTTCCACAGCCTGAACAGTGGTGTAATGGAAAGCAATGTTGTGTAAACACTGGCAAGTGTAAGTGTTGCTTCAATTGTACATGTTGGGAAGACTCTTGACAATTGCAGGGTTCTGTGTTTGAGAGTTGCGTATTCAGTTCTACGGTGTATTTGGTGCAGTACGGAAGTACAGTGGTTGTAATATAACTTCCAATTCTTACAAACACTCGCATCATTGTACTTGCCCGCCGCTACTCTTTTAACCATATCAACTTGTGCGGACCACTTCAAGATTCGACCGACCCAACCCCCAATTAGAAGCGCCCAATGGTGAGTATCATGGAGTTCCAACATGTTGTCTTGCAACTCTGCATCCAGCATATTCAATGAGGTCAAACTGATCACAAGATTTGCACGTTTGCAGGCTTCGCTGTTTTCATTTTAAGGGTTGCTTGTTTGATCGCTACGTATTGATTCATGTTGAATCAATCTGAGACTGGTTTTTTCAAACTTGAAGTACAAACACAGCTGTCAACACACAACCCTTGGTGTGTTATAAGGAAAAGTCGAGAAGCCCAATGAGAT
>Ga0335398_10005649_pt1 | contig 16320 bp, 13 predicted proteins | sample BON03_FD_205742 | JGI IMG/M metagenome (GOLD analysis project Ga0335398, IMG submission 205742) | Freshwater microbial communities from Lake Bonney liftoff mats and glacier meltwater in Antarctica - BON-03 (spades assembly) (version 2) | ecosystem: Environmental > Aquatic > Freshwater > Ice >... | reverse complement strand
ATCACCCAATTTCGGTTTGCTTTGATGAGGGCGTTGGCGAGTTCAATCAGCTTTCGCATGAGCGCAGTAAGGGCGACTTTTGGTGGCTTTCCAGCTTTAATCATGGCTTGATATTTTGCCTTGAGGTCAGGGTTGAATCTCATCGCGACCAAGGCTGGCATGTAGAGGGCGTCCCTCACTACTTTGCGACCACCCTGAATGAATGATTTCCCTCGCCATTGTCCAGATTGCCGTGTCATCGGCGCTACTCCAGTTAAACAAGCCACCTGCTTTCGGTCCATACTCCCGATTTCAGGCATCTCTATGAGAATGGTTGAAGCACAGACCGCACCAATGCCAGGAATTGAGCGGAGAATTTTCATTGAGTTCGCCAGCGTGTCATTGGAATTTATCAGACGGTCAATCTCAGCATTAATTTCAGCGATGTTCTTATCAACTTGAGCCAAGCGGGTTTTACTTTGACGGCAAGTGATGGGCAGGGTTTGGGTTTTCAGACGACTCATGATGCCCGTTCTATCCTTGATCAATCCCGATCTGAATGAGCGTAACTCCTTAAGGTCATGTTGTATTTTTGTGGCTGGCTCATCTGGTTGTAATGCAAAAGCATTCCCCATGGCGGCCAGCATTTTTGCATCAACGGCGTCGGTTTTTGCGCGTACACCTTGTGCTTGCGCAAATCGGCGCGCCTGCAAAGGGTTCACCTTTACCAATGGTAAATGCGCACCCAAGGCGCGCTCCAGCCCACCGTGGTAAGCGCCTGTTGCTTCATAAACAACGCGTGTTACCGTCGTCTGTGCGCAGAACTTGGAAAGCGCCTTAAATCCTGCAGGGCAATTGCTAAACGACATCATCTTCCCGTCGCTCAGCCGGTGAATGTCTAAAGTGGCTTTGGAAATATCTATACCAATGGTATCATCGGGCATCTTCGTCATATCCTATGCTTGTCCTAGAGGGCTTCGTGCCGCTCTGTATCCGTTCAGGCCTGTGGCGAAGGTGGTGGTTGATCTTACTCTGATACGGTCCTCAAAGACCAAGCTCTAAACGATCCAACCACCACCACAGACAAGCATTTCAAAATGCTTGTCTGTGGCTCTTGTTTCGCACAAAAGCTGGGACCTTCATAAGACAAGCGTGCCGTTGCCGCGCCAACCGATAGAGCCCAACGTGATCGGGCTGTTGCCAGTATTGAACGCTTCGCGCTGTTCGGCCGAGACAACGCCGAGGTAGCCGTCGAATGTGGCGGCCCCTCCTGGGGCGCACAGCACTTCCCAATAGCGCCGCCCGTCCGAGGGCAGGATTGCTTTGGCGGATGGGATCCAGCGCTGGTAGTTCGGCCCGCCTGAGGTATTGACGGCGGTTTGGTTGCCATCCGAGAGGGTGTAGCCTGCGGGGCGGCGGGTGACGTCCAGTTGCCAAGCAGTACCGATATCGATGGGGGGTGCTGTCGCTCCCCCTTGGGCGAGGATCGCTGCGCGTAGCATCAGGCGGCTCATGCGACGGCTCCAGCCAAGGCACCTTGAACGATCCAGGCATCTGCCCCGCGCTTGGTGAGGGCCGCCCCTGACCATTGGCCGGTCAAGGCGACTGATCCACCAGCCACACCGTTAAGCGTAACCCCCACCGCAGCCTGAAGGGTTGTCCCTCCGCTGCCCACTTGGGTGATATTGATCAGCGTGCCGGTCTCGAAAGGCACCACCGCCTCGGTCGGGATGGTCACGGTGACAGCGGATGATCCTGTCGTCTCGATGATGCAACCGAGATCGATGGCTTCCAGCGTGTGACTCGCACCGGTCAAAGTGCGGATACGCACCACGCCGGGGCGCGGCACCTCGACCCATGCGCCTCCCGTGAAACGGACATGCAGCACCTCGTCGGCGATCCAGACCTGCCAGCCCTCCTGCGGGGTCAGATAGACCCAGGCCGCAGAACCCATCACCGCGTCCCAAAGTGCGATCGCATTGGCATTGGCACCGGCAGCCGCGGGCACGATTAGGATTTGGCCCAGGCTGCCGGTGGTGGGCAGCGGCGTGCTGCGTGATGTTGCCCGCGCCTGCAAAAGGGCTGAGATGCGCCGCAGGTCTTCGCTGAGGCTGGTGCCCCAGTTGCGTTGACCGGGATCGTAAAAGGCGCGCAGCCCCAATCCCGGCATGATCCGTTCCGGCATGCTCGTCCTCGTTTGTTGTGGTTTTGGTGATGACCGTAGTGATCGTGATGATCGTGATGATCGTGATGACACTGCCGTCTGAACTCAGGTGCCCCAGAAATAACCCCAGCCTCGATCCCATCCGGCGGCGAAGGGCGCGGTCAGGCGGAACCATCTGGCCTCACGAGCCGAGAGCCAGGTGCCTTCGACCAAGCGGCGGGACCGGACCGCGACATCGATCTCGGCGGTACGCTCAGGCGCGCCCAGATCGGAGATATCGTCGGGCCGAAGGGTCCAGCTGCTGGTGAGACCGGCATCGATGATGATGCCCGGGGGCAAAAGGGCAATGCCGGTGTCCGGATCGACCCATCGAACCTCGACGCTGTAGCTCACCCCCGGTTCAGGCCCTATGGAAGCGGCCGTATAATCGGTGATCACCGGGCTCGTCTGGGTCAGCCGGTCGCGATGCGCCCAGGACAACACCAGATCGCCAGTGATCAGCGTGTCGAGATCGGGGGTGTAGCTGCCATTGCCCTGCACCCGGCCAGGCGGCAAGGGCCGGATGGCGCGCCGGTCCAGCGTGAGGATGTCTTCGGGTGCAAGGGCAAAGGCCAGCGTCCCGCGCCCGGTCTCTGGCAACAGCCGTGCGGCAAGCGTCTCGCCAGCGGCCCAGGCGTCTTCTGTAATCCGGGCGACCTCGTCGAAAAAGATAACCGGCGTGCCTGCAACATGGGCGCGCGGCACGGTATCGAGGCAACCGCGCCCAACCGTGATCGCCGTGGCCGCAATCCCGTCGATGCGGACAAGTTCTCTGCCCAAGGATGCCAGCGTGCCGATACCAACTTCGCCGATATCGCGCCAGCCGGTCACCGCGATGACGCGTGCCTCGGGGTCATCGGGCAAGTAGGCGGCCAGCAGGGCCGTCGGCGCGAAGGCCACCACCCCTTCTTGCGCGGGGCCGGTGCCTGAATTGATCCAGAGTTCTGCTGCCAGAGCGTCGGCACTCGGGCGCTCGCCAGTGGCGACTAACGCGCCTGCACCTGGGTCCTCACTGAGACGGCGGTCGGCCTCGCTGTGGCCCAACTCACGCACCAAGAGCCAGTAGGGGGATTCTTCGACCATGCGGCGTGCCAAGGCGCGCGGCGGGGCGGCGACACCGGTACCTCTGGGCGTGCGTCCGCCCGCGATGGCAGTTGCACCCAGCGCAAAGACATCCTCGGCGATCTTGAGCCGGATGCCATTGTCGCGCCCGTCGCCCTGACCGATCTCGGAAATGCGCATGACAACATCCGCAATTCCGCGGCGCGCCGAGTTTACCAATATCACATCACCGGGCCCGAGGCTTGCGCCTTCGCGGTTGACGACAATCTCGCCCGTCAGCAGCGGGGCGGATAATGCGCGCAGGTCGCGTTCGGCGACGCGGACGGCGAGGCCCTGATAGCGGATGCCAGGATAGTCGAGCGTGGTGGCCAGCACTTCGCCCATGGCTTGGACGCGCGCGGTGTCGGTCACACTGACAGCCCCGGTGTCGTCGGTCCAGGCATCGGTGAACCTGACGGTCACGCTGTTGACCAGATCGGCAGGCGAGCGCCGCCCGAGACGGCCCCAATCGACCACGTTCGTCTCATCGAACACAGGGATACTGGCCACTACATAGTCGGCCCGGACCAGCTTTAATTCCCAAAGCCCGGTGCGCCGGTCGATGAAGAGCGTGGCATCAATATGATCAAGGATACTGCCAATGAACTCCTCAATGGAGCTGTCTTGCTGCCAGATCAGCGACAGCCCGAAACCTTCGGCGTAGAGCGCATCTGCGGCCGCGGTGAAACTCCCCCCTATCTCAACCGTGGAATAACCCAGACCCCAGTCGCGGTTGGTCAGGCATTCGCGGATGATATGGGCCGGGTTCATGTCTGGCCCGTTGCCAAACGCCCCGCGCAGGGACGCGACAAGCGCTTGCGGGTTGCCGGGTGGGATGACCGGCACGCCGTCGACGGGGGTGTTGTCGATGCGCGCGGTGTAGGTCGTGTTCGCGAGCGCGATGTTAAAGCCGAAGATGTCGGCGGGCGGCAATGTGCGAATAAGGACGAGGGCTGCATCGACGGATGAGGTGGGCGAGGGTTCGCCATCGGTGACAAAGATCACGATCCGGCGCTTGGAGCCGCCACCTGCGAAGAAGCCACTGGCATCTGTGAACGCTGCATCAAAGCTGGTACCGCCTGAGGTGGTGTTGGACAGGGACAGCATCCAGCCCTCGAGGGCCGTATAATCCTCCGGGCCCACGTTCCGCCGCTCAACCGATCCTGCGACAGCGACGTTCCAGAGCACAATGCGGATGTCATTGGGCCGGTCGGGATCGACACTGGCGCCAATCTCGCGAATGAGGGCCGCCACGCCTGCCTTTTGGGCTGACATGCGCGTGCCTGACATAGAGCCCGAGACGTCGAGGGCGATGTAGATCGCGGCATCGGAGATATTCGCCTCAGGGACGATAGCGGCTTTTTCTGGGTACCATTGCGGTGAACCTGCCTCGCCTGTCAGCACGCGGGTGACGCGGACGGCCCATGGCTTGAGGTAGGGATTGATGCCGAGATAGGCTTGTCGCAACACGAGACTGCAAAGCCCGCGGTAGGCTGGCACGTCGCCGCCCATGCGCGCGGCGAGATAATCGTTCGGGCCCTGGCCGGGACCGCCCATCAGCACATCGACATCGCCAACAATACCGCCCTCGCGGCTTTCGCCTCCGAAGAGATCGGGTTTATCAATGCGGATCCGCCCGCCGCCTGCACCTGCGTTGCTTGCCCCTGTCGTGGCCTCAAAAACCTCAACCGATTGCGCGGGCAAGCTCAAGGCTTCGGGAAGGACGGTCCAGCGTGTAATGTTGGTCGCGGCATTATATGCAACTCCCTGCAGCGTGATGGTCTGGCCGGACCCGTTTGCCAGCGCCAGACGGTAGTCCCGCCCGACACGCACGCCAGCGCGCATGCCTGGAAAAGTGATCGCCGCACCACTGTCGCCTGCCAAGGCGGCTGTTGCTGACAGGCCTGCAACGGAGCCGATCCGGGTCTCGACGGCAGCGCCACCACCGCTGAAGCCACCGCCCGTCGTGACAGACCAGGCTGTGCGACGGTCTACGAGGATCTCACGGATCGCATCGACCGGCCCGTGGCAGAGGGCGAGATGCACGCCCAGTGAATAGCGATAGCCAACGGTTTGAGACTTGCTACTGCCGCCCATCGCACGCCTCCGAGGACAGGGGCGCCCGTGCGGTTGCCACCCGCGTCTTGGCCTCTTGGATTACGGGTTCGATCAGCGCGTCGCCGGTCGTGTGCAGGCGAGAGACTTCGATGCCGTGATCAAGGAAATCCTGCCAGTCAAACCCATGTCTTTGAAACCAAGGGCGCACGCCCGCGAGGCAATAGCGGGCCGTTCGGAGGTCTTGAATCGTGACGCGCAGCGATACTGACGAAGTTTGATCCGTGTCCGTCACTTCTTGCCGCCTTTCTTCTTGATGGGGTCGACGCGGAGATCGCCTGCCCAGACCACGTTGGGGCCAGAGATCAGCATGGTGCCGAAGACAACCGGGATCGGCCGACCCTCCTCCGCAGTGGGGAGGCTGAAATCATCAAGCCCTGCGGCTTGGGGCTTTTCGACTTTCGGTTTTGGGCTCAGCGCATAGGAAATCGCAGATAGCACGAGCCCGAGCACGAGCCGCGCGATAAAGGTCCAGACCATGTGGGAGTGCCGTTTGCTGTTGAGGGACGCAGGGGTGCGTCAGACGATGGAACTGCCGCCAAAGGGATTGCGGCCCGGGATCTCGGGAAAGCCGCCGAAGTTCAGGACATTGCCGAATTTTGTGGCACAGGTGGCCGCGCGTAAATCGCAACCGGGGGCGATGTCGGCGAGGACGGGCAGGGGCGCCCCTGTGACAGGATCGATCTCGGGGGCGGCGAGGGCTGCGGCAAGTTCTGGGATGGGGCGTGAGAGAGTCAGCGCCGCCCCTGCATGCCCCGTGATGAACCCTAGCTGGGTGCCAAACCGCAGCACCCCACCGCGAAACCAGCCGTCGGGTTGGGCTGCGGCTTCCGGGATTGTCACCGTAGAACCTGACGCAGCCGTCACGGTCCCGGTTTGCCAGTGCAACGCAATATCGAGCCCACAGCCGCGCCCGAAAAGCGCATGGCGGCAGAGGCGCTGATATTTTGCCCGCACGCCTGCGCGGCGCAGGGTGCTGAAGACGGATTCGCAGTTGAGGAGGATCCGCACTCCCTCAACCTCGGCGCCGACCACACGGCCTTTCCAATGCGCGACGGTCTCGCCCAAGACCTGTTCATGGCCACGAAAGATGGTCAGTGTCATGGGCGTATTGCCAAGTGGTGCGAGAAACCGCCGGGCGAAGGGATGCGAGAGTGGCCAGGTTAATTCCAGGCGTCCGCGCTCGATCTCGCTGGTTTGCACCACATCGCCGTGGGCCACGGCTGCGGCTTGCCAGACGATGGTCTCCCCGCCGCTGCCTGCGCTGAGCCAATCCTCCGGCCTGCTGGTGAAGCGCCAAACCTCTGCGCCCTCAATGAATTGGTAGAGGTAATAAGGGCGGCCTTCGGCGGTGGAGGCCTCGATGCTGTCGTAGCTCATGATGGGTGCGTTCCACGTATAGGGTCAGGCGAACGGGTTGCACCCTCGACCGGGTTGACGGTGCATTTCAGGGCAACACGGCGTGTGCAGGCGCGTGACCCCAGTCGCTTCGGTGGTTTTGGGTGCAAGGGCGGAAGCGGACCGTCGCTGCGGCGGTGACCGAGGTCGGCAGTGCGGACTTTTTTGCCGTTCGTCCTGAAAAACCCAATGACTGCTTAATTCGTACACCCCCGTCATCGAGGTGTAGTTGACAAGTTGAATGACAGCCTTGGGATCTGATCCTACGCTTGCTTGGCTATCACCTGTTTGATCCCTCAAATCAGCCTACAGTGAACTGGAATAAGTGCTGCAAATCAAACCAGTGTTCAGTTGTTTCTGGTCTAATTTTATGGCGGCCTGCAGCTGTTCAATCTCCCTCCAGCAGCTACAAGCGCGATGGCTTCCTACGTAAGATCATCGGGGAAGCGGTCGGACACTCCCCAAAAAGCGGCAAGTCAACTGGGGTCGGGCCCTTCGGAGGCATCGAAGTCGCTGGCATGTTCATAGGTACCAGCTTTTAATCGAAGGCTATCCTCCAAAATGGATGCCAAGGCCGCGACGCTGACAAGGAACCCTGAGATTGGGACAATGCTGATGGCATAGCTCTTTGGCATGTAATTTGGCTTGTAAACAAAGCCGCCATCTTCCCAAGTGAAGTACCACATTTCCCAATATTTGCCGCCCATCGTGGACACAGCTTCGATCCCGTAAACAAGCATCACGATACCCAGTCCGAAGATCACCACACACCAAAACTGTTGAATTGCAAAGGCGACTTTGATCGGTAGCCAAGAATATATCAAGTCTAAGGCGATATGGTCCCGGTCGCGAACCGTCAGCGCAAGGGCGAAGAAAACCAGCCAGATATTACTGAGAACCGTCAGAAGATCCCCCCAGACGGGCGGATTCTCAAATACATAACGCATGACTACAGTGTAGACCGTGAAAGCGACCATCAGCAGCAGCAGAACAGCGCAGAATGCAGTGAGGGTTTTCTTGACAGCGCGGTCGATGAACTTGAAGGCGGTTAGCATTGGGAAGACCTCACAATCATAGCTGCGATGGAGACATTTGCGGCCAAGCCGGTGCAGTGCAGTTTCATTTCACGAACCCCAATGCTTGCGGCAGAAACATCGTAATGTCTGGAACGACTATTAGCACGAACAGCAGCGCAAAAAGCGCCACGAGGTAAGGCAGCATCGCAACCGCCACCTTCTCTAGTCTGACGTTTGCGATAGCCCCAGCTGTGAAAAACGCCACGCCGACAGGCGGCGTCACCGAGCCAATCAAGAAACCGACCACCACAACCAATGCCGCCTGCACATCCGGATAACCTGCCTTCACCATGACATCGACCAGCACAGGCCCCACGACGATGATATTGGCCGCAGAGTCCATAACCATGCCCAAAAGGCAGATGAACAGCACCAAGACCAAGGCGAACAAAAGCGGGTTATGGGTATAGCCCAGCAGCCACTGTTCAAGATCGTTGATCGCTCCCATCGAGGTCAGCAACCAGCTGAATGGACCAGAGGCGGCGATAATGATGAACACCATTGCCGAATTGCGGAAGGCACGGACAAAGGCACTTTTGCAATTTGTCCAGGTTATGGTGCGATACACAAACAGACCAACGGCCAGCGCAATGGTTGCCGTCAATGCACCCGCCTCGACCACGCCTGCAATACCAAACACGACCGATCCGACCAGAACAACCGGAATGAGCAGCGCAAAAGAGGATTTGTACCCAACGATCATGACTGCTTTGAGGCTAAATGGCTCTTCGCTTCGCTCATAATTATTGCGGCGCGCGATGATGTAGTTGATTGCCATCAGGAGCACGCCGATCAGGATACCTGGAATGATTCCTGCTGCAAAAAGCGCACCCACTGAGATACCGCCCGCATTTGCAAGCACGATCATCATTATCGAGGGTGGGATGATCCCACCGATGGTGGAACTGACCGCTGTAATGGCCGCTGCAAAGGCTGGCGGATATCCCGCCTTTTTCATCGCTGGCACCAGCAGGGAACCGACAGTCGCTGTGTCAGCGACGACCGATCCGTTCATGCCCGCAAAAAACATGCTGACCAGAACATTGACTTGCGCCAAACTTCCCCTCGCACGCCCGACCAGACGACGGCTTAGCTCGACCAATCTATCCGTGATCGTCGCGCTAGTCATCAATTCTCCGGTTAACATAAAAAACGGAATGGCGGTGAGCGGAACCGAGTCGATGGCGCTGAACATCTGACTGGGGATCAGGATCATCGGTGCCGCATCGGTGAACAGGATATAGACCACCGGGATTAGGATCATCGTGAATCCAACGGGCCCGCCGAGCAATATCAGCAGCACTAGAACGATCATGAGCATAATGCTTTCCATTGGAGCCTTGATCCTGTTTATTTTGGGGAATTGAAATGGGTTACGAGCATTTTGCGACGCCAAGCTTTAGCTCCGCGCCGCCTTTTTTTTGCGGAACGCCCTAAAGCGCCCCTGCTTCTTTTAGTTGCGTAATGAAATCGGTCATCCCCTGCTCTTCAAGAACGCGAATGGCCGTTTCAGGATCGAATGTGCCTTTGGCGTTTATCCAGGCATCGATTGCACCTGCACGCCACAATGCCAGCTCTTCCTCGGTCGGCACATACCACTCCGTTACTGCTGCCTTGATCGTTGCCTCACCATCGGCGACCCACTGGCGGTCAAGTTCCTGCTCTTTTTGACCAAAGGCATCAGCGGCAGTGTGCAGCCACTCGCGCTCTTGAACGCTAAGCGCGTCATACTGGCGTTTGTCCATCGACAACTGGTTGCCAGACCAGGAACCGTTAATTTCGGTAAAATACTTGGCAACCTCGTGCAGCTTCGCAATTTCTTGCCAAGGGGTGCCCACATATTGGCCTGAGACAACACCAGTCTGAAGGCCCTGATAAAGCTGCGTCCAATCATACGGCACTGGGATGGCGCCCCAGTTGCTGATCAAAGTGTATTCAATAGGGCTTTTGGTGACGCGCCATTTGATTCCTTTCATGTCGGAGGGTACATGGATTGGACGCAGAGCGTTTCCAAGCTGACGAAAACCACCGCTCGAATAGACAGTCAGGCAGATATGGCCAGACTCTTCAGCGGCGATTTCGCATTGCTTCTTTGCCAGCCATTCGGAAGAAATTCGGTCCGCATCTGCTGCAGACTTAAAAATATAAGGCAGATCAAAGATCGACAGCGCGGTACCAAAACTTTGAAAGTTGGCGGTTGAGCTTGTCCAGAGTTGTAGCAGTCCTTGGTTGGCCTGCTCGCCACAAGTCTGCTCACCGCACAGCGAACCGCGATAGTGTGGTTCAATCCGCATCTGGCCGCCTGACACTTCCTCCAGTGTCGGCATAAGCGCCTGTTCGATACCATCGCCGATGGGCATGCCCAACTGACCAACAGTACCCAGCTTTAACACAATTTCTGCGCTGGCGCCCTGTGCCGAAACGGCCATGGCAGTTGCAATTGCAAACAGTTTTCCAACGGTTTTCGTTTTCATGGTTTTACCTTCCTTTGACAGCGTTTTCTTGGTTGAACTGTTTACCGCCACCATTTACTTTGAAAGAGACAGATGAAGTGAATGAAGAGGACAGAGTCGTGTAAACTTGGGCGACAGCCAAAAAGCCGAGTAAGGTTTAGAGTTATGGTACGCCACTTTGTCAGGGAGTCGCCGCGTTGAGTTCATCTGCTCCAAAATTTCTTCGGCTGCCCGAGAGTTCGACGCTGAGCCTGCGTGACCAAATATGCGAGGTTGTGAGCGCCGCGATTACCGCTGAGTCATTGGCCCCGGGCCATCCACTCCCCTCCTGTCGCGAACTCGCAGAGCAGTTTGATGTCTCGCGAAACACGGTTTTCGCGGCTTACAACCGTTTAATAGACTTGGAATTCTTGATTTCCCGCGACCGCTCCGGCTATTTCGTGAACCCGAAAATGACCACTCTAAAAAGGGCAAGCGAGATCAAAGAAGACGATAATGCTGCCGCTCCCTGCCCAGTTGCTTTTCTGCCCAATAATCTGATGCCTGTGGTCAATCCTCTGGACTGGAACAGCTATCCGTTCCCGTTTATCTATAACCAGATCGACTCGGATCTGTTCCCAATCGACAGCTGGCGCGAATGCACAAGACAGGCATTGGGGCGCAAGCAGATGCCAACTTGGGCCAACGATTCTGTGGAAAGCGATAGCCCCCAACTTATCCAGCAATTGCGGCAAAGGCTGCTAAACACACGTGGCATCTATGCGGAAGAGGACGAGATCCTGATCACGCTCGGTTCGCAAAATGCGCTCTTCATACTTGGCACCATTTTCGCGCCGCACAGGAAGCCGATAGCGCTCGAAGATCCCGGCTTCTTTGGCGCACGCAACGCATTCCGGCTTTCTGGCAACGAATTGATAGGCGTTCCGGTCGACAAGGACGGATTGATTCCCTCGGCCATTCCCAAGGGATGCCAACTGGTTTTCACCACACCCAGCCACCAGTTCCCGACCATGGTCACCATGAGCCAAGGGCGGCGCGAAGAACTGATTGCGGCGGCGACAGAGAAAGACTTCATGATCATCGAGGATGATTACGAAGCAGAGATGAACTATGTTACGAAAGCCTCACCATCTTTGCGTTCGATGGACCAATCTGGCCGGGTAATCTATGTAGGCAGCCTTTCAAAAACTGTATCTCCTGGCATCAGGCTTGGTTTTATAGTCGCTCATCGGGACATCATTCGCGAGGCACGGGTTGCACGCGGCGTAATGATGCGGCACCCTCCGACCATACTTCAGGAGATCCTGGCACTATTCTTCCGACTTGGCCATTACGATGCCCATCTGCGCAATATCGAAGGGCGCTATAAGAAACGCTGGCACGCGATGAATACAGCTCTGAGCAATCATCTTGACATGTTGCAGCGCACGGCATCCGAAGGTGGAACATCGTTCTGGCTGACGGGCCCCGAGGGGTTTGATGCAGCGGAATTGGCTCTGCGTCTGCGCGCGCGCGGTGTCCTGGTTGACAGGGGTCGGGACTACTTTCTCAACTATGACAATAACAGAAGTTTCCGCTTGGGATTTGCCTATGTCCCGGTGTCCAAACTTGAAGCGGGCGTCCAGATTATCGCTGAAGAAGTTCAGGTGGCACTATAGATTCCTTACTTGGGTGAAATCCAACTGTCCCTTCGAAAGGCCGTACCTGTCTCTCGCGGCAAGTCCGCGTTTCCAGTTATCTGAGTTTCTAGATGCAAAGGCAAAAAGGCCTTTGAGCGCAATAACTCGGTTCTAGGAGGCAGCCTTTTGTTGGATCTAATAAAGACCAATCCCAAGTTGACACCGTTCAGCTTCCACGTCCCCGAGGAAACTCTCCAGAGTATCCTTAAGCGAGTCGCCAATTATCCATGGCACTACATGCCGGAGGACGGCGGTTGGAACTACGGTACCAACATAGACTATCTCAAAGAGCTTTGCGCCTATTGGGCCGATGGCTTTGACTGGCGCGTACAAGAGGCGCGGATCAACAGCTTTTCGCATTTCAAGGCACCGGTCGACGGCATTGACATGCATTTCATCCATGAGGCGGGCAGCGGGCCTAACCCAATGCCCTTGATGATCAGCCACGGTTGGCCCGGGTCTGTTGCCGAATTCTTTGATCTGATCGAACCGCTGGCCCACCCCGAACGCTTTGGCGGCGATGTCAGTGACGCCTTCACAGTTATCGCCCCGTCGCTTCCCGGCTTTGGCTTTTCCGGGTGCCCCCCGCGGCCCTATGGCCCGCGCAAGATGGCGGGGGTCATCAATTCTTTGATGACTGACACATTGGGGATCGAGGGCTATCTGGCGCAGGGCGGCGATTGGGGCGGAGCGATTTGCTCATGGCTCGGCTATGATTACGCGCCAGTCTGTGCGGCCATTCACATCAACGTCCTGACCATGCGCCATCCCGACGGGCCGCAAACACCTGAGGAGGTGGCTTGGGAACAACAGTTCGACTGTGATCAGATCATGCAAAACGGTTATCGCACCCAGCAGGCGACCCGTCCGCAAACGCTCAGCTATGCGATGATGGACAGCCCCGTGGGCATTGCGGCTTGGCTGGTGGAAAAGTTCCATGACTGGTCGGATGTTCCGGTGGGAGGCATTGAAAACGCGCATTCCAAAGATGAGCTCCTGACCAACATCATGATTTATATCACCACGCGCACATTCAATTCCGCATCCTGGATCTATTATGGTCGGCGCGAAGAAGGCGGGCGCATTCTCTCACCCGAGGGGGCCCGCGTCGAAGTGCCAACCGGCTGTGCCGTCTTCCCGAAGGAAATGCTGCGCTGGCCGCCAAAGTCCTACGCCGAGCGCATTTATAACATCCAACACTGGACAGAAATGCCCCGCGGCGGCCATTTCGCAGCAATGGAAGAACCCGAAATGCTGCTCAACGACATTCGCAAATTCGCGCGCAGCCTGCGCAAAGAAGACAATGGAGCCACCCGATGACCATGACACATGCCGACTTCCAAGCCATCGCCGCCAAGCTGAACCCGAACGGGCAGGCCTATATCGACGGCAAATTCTGCGATGCAGCCGACGGCGACAAATTCGAGACGATCAATCCGGCAACCGGGAAGGTTCTGGCCGAGGTTGCGCATTGCAAAGCGGCGGATGTTGACCGTGCCGTTGCCGCCGCCCGCCGAGTGTTCAACCAAGGTACCTGGTCGCGGGCAGAGCCGGAACATCGCAAGGAAGTGCTGTTGAAAGTCGCAGCCCTCGTACGCAAACACACCAATGAACTGGCGGTCCTTGAAAGTCTTGATACCGGCAAAACCATCACCGACTGCCTGCATGAGGTGGGCACCGAAGTGCCTAAATTTTTCCAGTGGTACGCAGAACTTGCGGACAAGACCTTTGGCAAGATCGCACCCACCGGTCCGGGCGCGATGGCCCTGATCACCTATGAGCCTGCCGGGATTGCAGGCGCGGTTCTACCCTGGAATTTCCCGCTGGTCATGGCCGCCTGGAAAATTGCGCCTTCGCTTGCGGTCGGATGTTCTGCAATCATCAAACCGGCCGAACAAACACCGCTGACTACCCTTCGTCTGGCTCAGTTGATGGAAGAGGCCGGCGTTCCATCAGGCGTCATCAATATCATTCCGGGCTATGGCTATACCGCAGGCCAAGCAATTGGTTTGCACAATGACATCGATACCCTGTCCTTCACTGGCTCGACCGAGGTGGGCCGGATGTTCATGCGCTATTCCGGCGACAGCAACCTCAAAGGCGTTGGTCTTGAGATGGGTGGCAAGAGCCCTTTTATCGTGTTGGACGACGCGCCGATCACCGATGATCTGATCGAACACGCCGCCATGTCGGCGTTCTGGAACGGTGGGCAGAACTGCTCGGCTAACATGCGCCAACTTATCGCAGCACCTCTGGTCGAAGAATTTACCGCCCGCGTCTGTGAAAGGGTCAAAGCCTTCCGTCTTGGCGATCCGCTGGACCCGTCAACCGATATTGGCTCGATGATCACCAAGGATCACAAGACCATGGTGATGGATTATATCCAGAGCGGTATGGACCAGGGTGCGCGCAAAATCATGGGTGGCAACAGCGACCTGCCCGGCTTTTTCATTGAACCGACCGTGTTTGAAGCTGTTACACCCGACATGAAAATCGCTCGCGAGGAAATCTTTGGCCCGGTGCTCGGGATCATGTCGGTCAGATCGGATGCCGAAGCTCTCGCGATTGCGAGCGATACCCAATACGGCCTTCACGCGACTGTCTTTACGCGCGATATCGACCGAGCGCTTCACATGGCCCGTTCGCTGCCTTGCGGCACAGTGTCGGTCAACGGCTTTTCCGAAGGCGATATCAAAACACCGTTCGGCGGCTACAAAATGTCAGGTTCGCTAGCCCGCGACAACGGCACCGAAGCATTGGCGCAATATATGCAGACCAAGACGATCTGGATCACTACCTAATCGGAACCTGCTTCCAAGATTGTCCTGTCCAATTATTGGGCTGCCTCGCAGATCGGGGTGGCCTAGTTTCTCATTTAAAACCATGTGTCTTCAGCCTTGGGGCAACACACACTAGACAAAGGTTTTGCCAATGCAGCCCATTGTTCCTGTCCTTAAACTTCTTCAGCGGTTTAAAGCCTTTACGCGTGAGAATGGCCAAGGTGTTCTTGTTTCCTTTGTCGTCGCCGCGGCCGCCCAATTTCTGTCAGAGCATTACGGCGCGCCCGCCATGCTCATGGCGTTGTTGCTGGGGATAGCATTCAACTTCCTAGGCGAAGATGGGGCCTGCAAAGCCGGGGTCGCATTCACCGCCCGCACGGTGCTGCGCCTTGGAGTAGCGTTGATGGGCGCTCGGATCAGTCTCGACCTTATGGTCGGACTCGGATTTGAATTGATTGCGCTAGTTGTCGTAGGGGTAATCGTGACCATTTTCTTCGGGCTCCTCGGCGCGCGGCTTCTGAATCGCGGTTGGCGCTTTGGCCTGCTGACAGGTGGGTCAGTGGCAATTTGCGGAGCCTCCGCCGCGATGGCAATCTCGGCAGTTCTACCCAAAAACGAGCAGTCCGAACGCAACCTGATCTTTACCGTTCTGTCAGTTACGGTTCTGTCAACCATCGCAATGATCGTCTATCCGATCCTGTGCGAGCTTTTTGCGTTCAGCCCCAAGGTCTCGGGCGTGTTCCTTGGCGGGACCATTCACGACGTGGCACAAGTGGTTGGCGCTGGTTTTTCTGTTTCGGATCAAACTGGCGAGGTAGCCACTCTGGTCAAGCTGATCCGCGTGGCCATGCTGGCGCCGGTTGTGCTTGTCATTTCCGTTCTGGTCCGCCGCAGTACTGCTGCGCAGGAGAGTGACGAGACACGCCCGCCCATCCTGCCCCTTTTCGTCATCGGGTTTCTTATCTTCGCGGCGATGAATTCGGCGGGTCTGATAGCGGGATCTATCGTGAACGCCATGTCCAGCTTGTCTCGCTGGGCTCTTTTGGTTTCGATTGCTGCAGTGGGCATGAAAACCTCACTCAAGCGAATCCTTGATGTTGGCAGCCAAGCCATTATTTTGATTATCGCCGAGACGATTTTCATCGGTGCATTCGTACTGCTTGGAGTCTTATTGTTCTAACTGTTGTCGATTGTGTAGTTATGGTCGAACCAGAGCATTCCGGCGTCGCTCGTTTTGGTTAGTTTTTGCGGTGCTCCACTCTTTGGACCGCCGGATCATGGAATTTTCTGGACTAGTTATGTCGGCGGGCTGGTTCCGCCGCCAGGATAATGCTGGGCAATCGGGATGTTGTATATGATCGCGCTGTGGGGGCCCTCCTCGCCACATCGCGCTCGCTCACGGAGTGTCTAGGGGGCACCTCGATTTTTGACTGTTTTCGCGGCAACGGGATAGCAGGTTCCGCCCAAAGCGCGTCAGCGACCTTCAACTGACAGAGTGTTGCCTTGGGTTTGATGATGTGCTGCCCATTTCGCTTC
>Ga0335398_10005643_pt1 | contig 16338 bp, 6 predicted proteins | sample BON03_FD_205742 | JGI IMG/M metagenome (GOLD analysis project Ga0335398, IMG submission 205742) | Freshwater microbial communities from Lake Bonney liftoff mats and glacier meltwater in Antarctica - BON-03 (spades assembly) (version 2) | ecosystem: Environmental > Aquatic > Freshwater > Ice >... | reverse complement strand
GTGCGTTTGTGTATGTGTACGTGTGCGTATGTGTGTTTATGTGTGTGTATGTGTGTGTAGTGTTTCTGTTTCTCAATAGTCAGCTCACTACACAATTGACAAAATAAAACGACTAAAAAGCAGCGTTTTGAGAAATTTCGTTGGAGATAAACGGCCACAGAACTGAAGCAAATCCTCTAAAGTCAGATTTAAATCATTTTATTCAGCAAATTGAGCAGTGAGCTGACTTTTGAGAATGCGCATCACAGAGACACATACAAATAAATCAAGGAATTCAATTTAAGGTACTGCATCGAAGAATTGAATTAAAGTCATTGTACGAAGCAAATTGAGTAGTGAGCTAACTTTTGAGAATGAGTTGACTTTTGAGAATGCGCATCACAGAGACACATACAAAAAAATTGAGGATAACAATTTAAGGTACTGAATCGAAGAATTGAATGTAAGGGAATGTGTCTGTTTGTACGGGAATGTGTCTGTTTGATGAGCAAAACAGAGAGACATACCCTCATATTCATACGTGTGACATGATCTAAATGCATGTGTGTGACATAATCCCATTCATATGTGTGATATGATGTGTATTCATATGTGTGACATGATCTATTGTGACAGGATGTATATTCATATGTGTGATATAATCCATATTCATATTTGTGACATGATCTATATTTGTATGTGTGACATATTCATATGTGTAACATGATCTATATTCGTATGTGTGACATGATCTAAACTTGTACGCGTGTCGTGACTCAAATTGAAGGCTTCAATTCATGCTTCGAGACACATGTTCTGATATTTATGGGGTGGCTTCGGTTACTAGGATCGATTAAACTATAGGTCTCTTTTGCAAAAGAGATCTATAAAAGAGACTACATTTTGCAAAAGAGACCTATGATTTTAAGGAGCCTACTAATCGTAGCCATCCCATATATGTGTGCCATGACTAAAACTCCTGTGCGTTACATGACTCAAACTCATGCGTGTGACATCACTCAAATTCACATGTGTGACATGAATGTGCACCTGACACTAGGGCTCACTTTGACTGCAATACCCAGCGCATCGTCATAAATACGCATACCCTCATATTCATACGTGGAAGTGACGCGAATTTATTTTAGTGACATGACTCAAAATCATGTGTGTGACATGACTGAATTTCACTTTTGTGGCAGGAATGTGTGCCTGCCACTCGAACACTGAATGAGCCTTCCACAGCGCCTCATCATGAAGACGCAGACCCTCACACTCGTACGTGTGAAAAGAATGAAATTTGTATGAATGAAATGACTCAAAATCATGTGTGTGACGTGACTTCATTGCACTCATTTTAACTTGAGTTCATGATTTGTGTGCCCGACACTAACGTCAGTGCAATTAAGTTACGGCACACACATGACGTAACATGACACGTCACACACATGACACGTCACACACATGACACGTCACACACAGGACGTAACATGACGTGCTCAAGTGCCAGGCACACATTCATTTCGACTTTTAACTTAAATTGAATGCAATTCATCATATGTGCGTGAGGTAGCTTAATTTTATTCTAAGATAAAATAAATGTGTGCCTGGCACTTGAGCACGTCATGTGAAACTTATAGCGCCTGATCATGCAGACACATATCCTCAGATTCATGTGTGTGTGTGTTGCTTTGTTTCATGAAACCGATATTGTGACATGACTCAGACTCATGCGTGTGACACACCGTAGATACACACGTGTGACATGAATGTGTACCTACCACAAGGACGTCATGTGAAACTTATAGCGCCTGATCATACAGACACATATCCTCAGATTCATGTGTGTGACATGACTCAAACTCATGCGTGTGAAATGACTCGGATTCACATGTGTGACATGAAATACCTGCCACTCGTGACATGAAATACCTGCCACTCGAGCACGCCATGTGAAACACACAGCACCTCATCAAAAAGACACATACCCTTACATTCATATATATAACATGACTCAAACTCATGCGCGCGACATCACTCAGATTCACATGCGTGACATGACTCGGAATCATGTGTGTGACATGACTCAAATTCACATGTGTGACATGAATGTGTACCTGCCACTCAAGCACGTCATCTGCAACATACAGTTTCTCATCAAAAAGACACATGCCCTCTGCGCTACCGAGCCGCCCCTCGCCCCAGCCACTGTCAAATGTATATATATATATATACATATATATATGTATACGTATATATAGACATTTACACATATATACATATGTATGTAAACATATATATATACACATATATATATTCGTGTGTATATGAATATGTATATATATATATATGTATATATGTAGATATATATTTATGTATATACATATACACATATGTATATATATATAAATGTATCTACATGTATATGTATTTATAAGTATAAATATAAAAATATATAAACATATATGTATATATATAAATATACGTATATATGCATGTATGTATATATACATACACACATATACAAATATATATGTACATATATATTTACCCAGCCACTTTCAAACGTCACATCATCATCGTACACAGTCTGACGTTCAAAAGCGATATATTCTATCAACACATGTGTGTTAAGTGATGTCAGTCATTGGGTCCTGAATCTGCGGAATCTGAGTAAGAATCGTTCACAGTCAATCTAGATCGTTGCTATTGGGTTGGCTACGATTATTAGGCCCCTTAAAATTATAGGTCTCTTTTGCAAAAGAGCCCTATAAAAGAGACTATATTCTGCAAAGAGACCAATCATTTTAAGGAGCCTACTAATCGTAGCCACCCCATACATCATTGTACACAATCGATCGTTGCTACATCATCGTACAAAGTCAATCTAGCAACGATCCAGCTACAGCTAACTTGCGAGAAAGGCTACCACAAACATAGACACACACACACACACACAAACGCACACACCCACCACCACACACAAATTCTCAACTGTCAGGTCGATAGTTACACAGCCAATCCAGCAACACGCAGACTTTTGAAAAGTCCCACCTGTCGGCAGTGACAATAACATCAGAGAGTTTCGGCAGACACGACGACACAACGCCCGCGCTCGCACCGCAGCTAGCGGGCGCGCTGACGAGCGGCCCGCCGCGCGCACGGAAGCGGCGCGCTGCCACACAAAATTCTCAAAAGTCAGCTCGATAGTCATTGTACACTGTCAATCTAGCAACAAGCAGACTTTTGAGAAATCCTACCTGCTGCGGGCGTGTCGCGCGGGGTAGCGCCGTAGAGCGTCACATTGGTCACAACCGCCAGCGACAGTTGGCTGAGCGGCGGGGCCTGGCGCGCGGGTTCGAGCGTGATGATGTCTCGGGCGGACGCAGGGCATGAATCGGAGCGCCATTTGGTGCCAAGCGTGCCGGGCTGAGTCAAAGTGTGGAGGTCGCCTGAGACTGCCGTGAGGCCGGTGAGAGTGAGGGCGACTTGGCATCGCGCTGACAGCGGCACGTTGCAGGAGAAGGTGACGGTGAGCACGTTGCCGGCGCGCGGCGCCGAGCTGCTCTGCGCCACGCGCAGCGTGTTGAACTGTGGTGCAAACACAAAAAGTGCCACCGCCGATCCTTCGATCGGGGTGTTGGGACTCGTGACCGCATGACAACCCGTGATGGAAACGGGTGGCAAGTTGATGAGTGTCATTGGCGCTGTCGTGCCTACACGCGCGTTCAACACCTCTGCCTTGAAGGTGATGGGAGCCGCTTGGCCCACGCGGGGATTGAAGACCGCGTAGGAAAACGCAAAGGGCGAGCCAGCCTTGATGAGGTCATCGCCGTCAGCCAATCCCTCACCCTGCACTTGCAGCCAGATCTTGCCGCCGCTCATCTTGTTGAGCTTCAACCCCAAGATCTCTGAAGTCTGTGTGTCGATGCCACGAACGTCAATGCTGCTCAGTGCTGTGTTGGGCGTGTCGAGGATGTCGAGGTCGCTCCACACTTTGCCCTCGGGCGTGGCGAGTTGCGCGCCATCAAGGCCCTGCAACTCGATGCGCAACCCCTTGCGCACCGGCACATTGAGCGCAAGCGTCACGGTGATGGTGTTGCGTTGGCATGGGAAGGCAGTGCTTTGTTTGGCCGCCGCCAGCAGGAATCGCGGCGTATCCACCTGCAGCGGCGGGTACGCGGCGTCACTTGTGATGGATACGGGCGCAATCAATTGACTGCCGCCCGCACTCGCAGAGATGAGCACCGCCGGCGCCGCCTGCTGCGCAATGGGGTTTTCAAGGACAATGGAAAAGGAGTAGTTGCGAATCGCGTCCAAGTTCTGGATTGCCCGCATACTCAGGGTGCCCGACCCAGCGTTCCAGCGGACCTTGCCGGTGGTGCCGAGAGCTCCGTTGGCAGCGATGGAGGCAAACAGGCTCGGGTTGCAGCACTCGCTCTCCTCTGATGGTGTCTCATCGCACTTGTTGGCAATCGAAATGCAAGGCCTACCCTGCAGGGTGCAAAGATCGCCGGTAATGGGCGGGGCTCCATTGTAGGGCTGTCCCACCTCGCCACAGCAGCCTCCCAGCAACGGGGTAGATATGGAACACGCCATGCTTGTACAGTCCTTGGTGCAGTCTTTGGTGCAGCTCAAGTCAAGCTCGGAAGCACTGGTGCGACTGCCCCTTAAGCCCGACAAAGTGAACTCAGGTTTCATTTCAATGAGAAGTGGCAGGAGCAGCGACATGGTGACGGTGATGGTGTTGGAAGCGCCCGGAAAGCGAGAGCTTTGACCAATCGTGCTTACTATGAAACGCATCCTCAGGATGCGGAGCGGCTTGCGTGTGCCCAATTCGCGCGAATCGGGATTCATGTCGGCCACCGCAATGCTGACACGTTGTGTAGATTGTATGCGGATCTCCTTTGACTCCTGCGCTTGGCCCGGGTTGATGACCTCGATGGAGAATTTCAACTGGCTCAAGCCAAGACATGGCACAGAAGTACATTCGAGAGTCGCTTGCACCAGACACACCTGTAGTGTGTTGCCATCCCACTGCCCCTCGCCCAGTCTGGTACTGGCCACAACATCGCCGGGTGTAGGCGCAATCTGCGTCCACAGCTCATCGCCTGCCGTCACACCTAACCTGACTTGCTTTGTCGTCATCGCTTGCAAATTCTGACCGTCGCTGAAGCCTGATAATTTCACGCATGTGCCCTCTCGGAGGGGAACATTTGTGGCCATCGTGACGACGATGCGATTGACTGCAGAGGGAAGCGCAGTCAATTGCCCAATGTCCTTGACCACAAACGATGGCCCTTCTATCTGCAGCACTGGGTACTGCCCAGAAATGAGCGACGGAGTGGCCATTCTGTTTTCAAGCAGATCTGACACCCTGTTGGCCGTGCGCACTTCGATCCACAACATTGGGTTTGCTGTAGGGTCGGCCGGCGAATTCTGGGGAACAAGGGGGTTGGTGATGCCAATCTCGAAATAGTACCAGACGCCCGGAAACAGGTCCGTAGTGAGATGAAACACAGCAGACTGGTCGGCTTGCACCCACTTCCAAGTGTTGTTCCGTCCACCCATCGCCCCTGATACACCCAGCGCGGCTGGCCGACACCTTTTGAACTTTTCTCCGCCAGCAGAATCTTTTTTGAGGAAGATATCTTCCTCGCGCACCGACGCAGCTAGATCGTGAATGCCCTCCTGCTTGACGGCGTTGCGTAACCCCTTGACGTGAATGCTTGTGCCCGCGGCAGCAAGCAATGGCGCTGAAACACCCACCCTGATTTTAATGACATTGTGCGGAGAACCGGGGTCGGGGTCAGTCTGCCAGATCAAGCCACCACATGTCTCTCCAGGTCCACATTCTCGCACTGCGCCGTCCCGAACATCGAGGAAGTTGGGTTTGATGATTTTGAGCGGCATCCCGAGTGAGCCCGCCTGCGTCAATGGGAACAACCCCACACTCGCCGCAACTAGACTGCTATCAACTTCCCGTACCCTCGCACCCGCCCAAAGGTGCCAGTAGGGAAGCGCTTGCTCGCAGACGTTGCAGTCGGTGACGCTGGGGCCCAAGTCCTGGAGGTTCACGGTGGCATCGCGATCCATCGAGATTTTAGGCAGAATCGGCACGTTGCCTTGCAACTCCACTCGAGGCACGGCAGCACTTTGCGCCTTTGGAGGGTTTCTGATTGTAAAAGTAAAGGCATAGTCAGTTTCTGCGTCGAGATCATTTATGATATCAATTGCAAGGTCGGACGATGCTTGGATCCAGCTAGCTGAGCAGCCGACAGTGCGGTTACCTGTCACGATACCGAAGGCCCCACAGCCAAGCCAGCCCTGATGACGCATCATGCCCGTGCATTGCGGCATGGGCGACGCGCTTCGCAAGGGGAATTGTGAGGCATCAAGCGGGTCGGGCGACGTGCCGTAGGGCAACGCGCCACGCAGCCCAGAGATGATGACTCTGGGTCTCGCAGCGCTGGGAATGGGAATATTGAAACTGAGCGTCACTCCTATCTCATTTAGCGCCGAGGGATATGGGACACTTTGGCCGATGCGTTTGGTGCGGAAGGTAGCACCATACACCTTGAGCGGCGCCTTGTCGCCCACATCGCGCACGATGGCAGCTGATGGAAAGTCTTCCCAAGTGCCCTCGGCTGACTTGATGGCGATGGCGATGGCGAGGGGAGGCGACACTTGCGCCACCCCGGGGTTGCGCACCTTGAATTCAAACGACAGCTGCGACTCCGCTTCCATTGCCTCGACATTGTACACTGTGAGCGTTTTTGTGGCCGCATCGAAATGAGCAGTTTGTAAGGAGGCGCATACCGAGTACAAGCCCGTCTGCCGGCTGAGTACGGGCACAAAAAATGCGCAGTTCTCGTCTTCTGAGCCATAAAACATGGACGCATTATGGCCAGTCAGAGAGATCCGCTGAGTCTGAGCATTAAAGTCGTCTATCCCGGTCATCGAAGAGCCAGCAAAGGGCGAGATGCGCACCATCGACCCCTTCTGCAGTTCCAAATTGGAAGCCAACGTGACAGTGATGGTGTTGCTAGAAAACGCACTAGAGCTTGCCTGGCCAATACGCGCATACGTGAATTTGATGGCGTACACCTTCAAGGGCGCCGCATGCCCGGCCTCAGCTCCAACGACCGGCAGGATGCGCGTGACATCTTTGCGCATGGCTTCGACGCTAATCGACGATCCTCGATCGAGGCGCAGGCGCACATCGGGGCTGTTTTGAGCTGCAAGCGGGTTCTGCAAAGTAAACTCAAGAGTATAAAGGCGGCCAGCGCAAGTGGTATTGACTAGATTCATCAGGACCGTCTCTTGCGTTCGAGACCACTCTGCTTCATTAGCAGTGTCGGTATCCATGCCAGCGAATATGGCCGTGGACTGATTCCCCAAGAAATCGCGCAAAGCGATCGTGCCCGACGGCTGGACACAGCCTGCTAGATTCTCGATGGTCATGTAAGGACGCACGAACTCGTCGGCATGACACAAGGTCTCAACACAGAAGCTATTTTGTGGGCGCTCAGATGCTGCATCTCCAAAGCAATCCATGTCAGTAGTGCAAGGTGTGCCAGCAACTTGTGCGATTGGGAAATTGGTGTCTTGAGCCTGCGAGCATACTTTGCTGTAGGACTTTGATCGTCCCCCCCCTGCCTTTTGCGTATCACGGTCGTTGACGGCAATCACTGGCAAAACCTGGGCGTGGGTGATTTCCAAGGATTGCGACTCGTCGAAGCCACGTTCTCCTCTAACCCAGCCCTTGAAAGCTCGCTGATAGCAACGCCGGACACGTGCGAACAGATCGACGTTCCAGCTCAGTGTGACTCGAATCGTGTTGTCTTGTCCCGGATATGGGTTTGTCTGCCCGATATCTTTGAGAACGAAGCGCGGCTGCCTGATGTAGAGCGGTGCTGCCCACCCGCTCTGCGACTCATAAATATGGGCGAGTTGCGTGAGCATGTCATGATGCATAGGCTGCTTTGCAATAGCCATGCCATAGCTCTCAATCTTGACGTCTGGTGAATCTTGGGGAGTGGCAGGATTGTCAAAGTCAAACTGGACTATAAAGGGCTGTGCCGCATTCACATCGCGCATCAATTTCGCCCAGTATCGTTTGTAGCCATGCAATCCATTCCAATAGACCATGCCGGTGTGAAAGTAGGTCTCATTCATGGGTTGAGCGCCCAGCACTAGCCTGCTACTGCCGCCGCTGGGGTCTGTATACATCAGCGGCTTGTTCACCGATTCGCCACCCGCGAACCCAGACATGTTTAGATACACAGCATCGTGGTAGTCGCACGCCGCTCGCACATCGACATTGAAGGCCAGCGTAATAATCAGACTGTTGCGCGCTCCGGGGTACGGCGTCGTCTGCCCGATGTTTTTAACTTCAAAATTAGGTGCAAAGACGAGCAAGGGGTGCGCATCGCCCGGCTTGCCATTGTAAATGCCTTTCGTCACCGCCAGATTAGTCTGTGAATCTTTGACCAGCAAGGTTTCTTTTACGACAACACCGCTTGTGCGCACTGTCACATTTGGCGAGGACTGCCCAGAATTGCGGTTGACTACTGGAAAAGAGAACACGAGCGCCGAGCGCGGAGTCTGGTTTTTTACAAATATCTCTAGTGTCTTGGAGGCGTTGTTCCACTTGCCCACCGACTTGAAATACGATCGCTGCGGTCCTTGCATCTCATTACACTTGATCTTCCGAATATCCGCAGACCCATACCTTGCAGTGAGGCACTCGGCATCTTGCCCGAATGGCGACATCGCCGGTAACCACTTGACGAAGTGCGGAGCTGACGCACCTTCCAGACCAGCAAACACAATCGAAATACCCACAGGATCGCCCACAGAGAACTCGCCAGCATCTGGCAGGGCGTAGCTGACGGGCGCAACCAGCTCCACATTCAGCTCCAATGTCACCGTCAAGATGTTGTCAGCACCTGGGTACGGCGTAGACTGGCCAATACGTGCCACCTTAAATGTGGGGGTCAAAATCGCAAGGGGTCCTCCCACGCCCAGAGGGGGGGGGGTCTTGTACGTTCTCATCAGACAGAAGCCACCAGGCGCCATTGGTGTCGAGATGGGCAGTGCATGGTAGGGCCCTCCTCCTTGTGGCCAACACGGCGGAGACGACGCGACGGTGGAAAACAGAATAGTTGCGCCAGATGTTTTGATCGTAATGTTGGGTGCGAGCTGCGGCAGAGGCGAGTTGTCGACGACAAACGACAGGCCCAGCGTTTTGGTCGTCATGCGACCACCTGTCACGAGCTTGGTCGTCAGAGTCAAATCCCTGACGAGCCACAACTTGAGCACCTTGTGCTCGTTGTCCCACAATCCGTAGCCAGGTGCGTTGCTATTGGCCGGTCCAGCCTTGAAGTAGGACGCACTATCCACGGCGCCTACTTGTGTCGCACCACTGGAAGCGTCGACAAGAACAAGAGGCGATTGGAGCGGCACGGCACCAGAGGGATATACCGCACCGCGCAAATTCGAGAAGGTAATGACGAATTCCGAATAGGACCGAGACGTGGCCCGCAAGTCTGCGTTGGCACTCAGAACAAGGCTGATACGGTTGGCCTTTCCGGGATTATCGGAACTTTGTCGCATTTCTGTGCTGTCGGTAAAGTAGCTCTGGGATACCACGAGCGCTTCCAACAACTTGTCGATCGCATTGTTGGAAATATCCGACGTCACAACCGCAGAGATCATGATGCCCTGCGTGATCTTAAGCGTCAAAACTGGCGCGCTCTGCGCCACACTTGGATTCTCAACCTGCACGCCAAAGCTGAGCAACGTGTCACGGGCCGTGTATCCAACGAGATAAAGCGTCAGTGTCTTTGCATCATCATCCCAATGGCCCTCACCAGGCGGGCCACCAATTTTTGAAGAAAAAAGGATGTAGTGATCCGACCCCACAGCAGTGTTGCGGAGGCTGATGGCTCCGGTGGGGGCAAGGGCACCCAATAGGTTTGATATTTCGATGACGGTGTTGTAATCAGCGCCAAGCGCTATGTTGGTCTCAAGAGCGATCGACAAGACATTGAGCGCCGACGGAAAGTAGTTGTCTTGGTAAATGCGCACATATTTGATCCTTGGCCCCGTGACGAAGAGTGGCTGCTCGAACAACGTAGGGATTGGCCACTCGGTGGCATCCAACGACTCGTCAATCATACTCAGCTTCAACGGCTGCGACGGGATTTCGGCACAGCCCGCGACACCAACATACGGGAGTCTCGAGTTGCGAGAGTCGAAACCGTTGACGGTGGTGATGGTGAGCTCCGTGTCATCCACCGTGTCCATCAGCTCTTGCAGCACAAAGACAATCCGGCCTCCGGGCATACGATGGGGAGTAAAATTGCCGACCGCGACAGACACCATCGGCGTCATTTCCAAGTGGATTTCATTCCTGATGTTTTTTTTTGCTTTGTATGGAACACCCTCCATCCAATACAACTCGCACCACACGTTGAAATTTTCGTCAATCCACCCTTGCCCCCAGAAGTCATTGGGCAGAGCAAATGCACCACCCGCCGACCCCTCCACCCCGCCCACAGGACCATTGGCCGCACCCCACAGGGCGTCGATACCCCATTCCTGCCTGTAGGGTTGTTTAACCGAGATAGGCCACAAGGACCTGCTCGGGGTTTCCCAGGAACCGATTTTGGTTTGGAGCAGTTTGCCTGCAGGTGAGAAGATGTACCACGTGACACCCTCACCGCCGGGCGAGGCCATGACCTCGAGCCGCTCGTTGAGCGTGCGTGTTTTGGAGAACATCCACGTGATTGAGAAGCGCAGCTCACCGTCAGCATGTAGCTCCTGCGTCCAGGAGGTGTGCGAGGTGCGGTTATTGTTGCCGTTTTTCCACGAAACCCAGGCGATGTCACCATCATCAGGAATGGGGTCAGGCAGGAAGGGCAATCCCTCGACGCCACCTCCTGCACACGTCACCTCCGTCGTGCGTGCAAAGAGCACAGCCGGCTCGAGCAGGCCGTCGACAATCAGACGCGAGTTGGGCAACACTTTTGATGACGGCCTGAACCGCATCGTGATGTTGTTGAGCTCGCCAGGCTTCTCATTTGTCTGCCGAATGACTTTGAGCTTCATGTCGGGCGGCACTGTGTATGCCGCCGACTGCTCGTACGGAAACGACTTGAAAAAAGGCAGGCCCGCCGCACTTTGCCCTGCCGGCGCGTCGGCCACGATTTCCGATGAGGCCGCCGGCGTGTCTGAAACTTGCTGCGGATTACGGATTGTAAAGGTATAATTGTGATTTACAATGTCAGTGGAGGAGCGCAAAACGACGGTCCAATCCGAGTGCCCCGGCACAGGATTGCCCATCGTGTCACCAAAGGACACGTACCAAGGGTCGGGATTGTCCCACCAGCCCTCATCCGGAGGAATGACACCGCACGACTGCAGCAAAACAGGCAGCGGCGGATTGTCCACTTTTCTTTGAAAGAACTTGCAGGTATTATCAGCCTGCGAGGCGTCGCCTGCCGCACCGCTGCCGGTGAGAGTGCCGTCTTTCGACACCTTCATCTTGTCGCTGCAGTGGCACGAGGGGCAGGGAATAAAAAACATTTCGTTGCGGATATTCTCCGAGACTTTGGCGGTGTGGTGCCCGCCCATAAAATATGTGGAGCAGCACGGCTCAATCCCCAAGCTGCCAGCCTCGCACCCATGATCTACAAGCTGGTTGAAATTGCCGTGTCCCCAGAAGTCGCCGCCGGGCTGAATGATTGGATTGTCCTCGTGCGGCGAGATGGCACCATCGACACGGCCACATTTCAAGTTCCCATTGCGCTGGTGCCCCAGCGCATCCACAGAGCATTCATCACTCAACCCTGTGGCGGCACCCCAGACGCCGTCGTCAGGGCTGAAGCCCTTGCTCTCGGGGCTTGACTCGGCCGTGTTATCCTCATAGGCATCAAAGCGCTTAGAAGACTGCGCCCATTTGCCGCTGAAACTCCAAATGCCACGCTTTACTGCAATTTCCGTCTTGTTGGCATCGCGGATGGTCCAAACCACCGGTTCTGTGCGCGGGTCATTGCCAGCAGCTTCCTCGAAGCGCTGCCGCAGCGACTTGGGGCCCGAAAGGAACGACCACAGGATCTCAAACTTCAGCACGTCGTTGTCGTAGAGGCGCTGCAGGAAGCCCAAATGCATCGAATTGCCGTTGAAAGTGCTCGCAAAACCCGACGCCGACTGGAAGCCAGTCTTAGGCACAGCGTTCAAATATGAGGGGTCGTAGCCCGGTTCTGCGTTTGCTAACATGGGATTACCCTCTCCGCCCTCTCCTGGCACCGGCAGCAGGGAGTCAGTTGGACCATAGGGCAACTGTTCAGCACACTGCTTGGAAGTTGTCACGGCAAAGAGCACGGGCGTGAAACTAGGCAAGAGGCCCGTCAACGTAATTCGTGACTGGGGCGGCAACGAGCTCTTCAGCTTGATCGAAACAGTAATCAAATTGATGGCTCCAGCGAACGGATCCGCCTGCACCAAACTTGTGCCCGCGCAAAAGGCTGGCGCGTCTCCCGCGCACGCATCCTCCCCGCTCTCACGTGTCTGCCAGCCCGAACCCTCACTGCCGTGCACTCCCGCACCAAATTGCGCGTTGCTGCTCCGAATGTTTTGTGATGTTTCTTCTCCTCCTCTTTCTCCTCCTTCAAGTGTGTAATCAATCATTGCTGCTGCTGCTCTGTAAGGCGGCAATGATGATGAAGGAGCTCGCGGCACCAGCAACGCGCCTGCTGTTACTCGCGACGCAGCTGCCGCTCCTGATCCTCCACGAAATCTTGACGGAGCCGCTGGTGCTGATGATGTCGGATGCGATGGTGATGATGACAATGAGTGTGGGGATAGAAATGACGACGGTTGTGCTGATGCGCTAGCAATCCCACCCAAAGAATTGCTGCGGGGCTCGCCTCTTCGAGATGTGCTGCGCTTGGTGCTGCGGCTGCATCATATAGTGTGTCAGAGTTCACAACCCACATATTGCGCCACATTTCAAATTAAATCTATGCACACTACGTGCCTGGGTGTGAGAACATGTACAACGTGTTAGTGCACCACACTACAAAAATAATTCGAACACACAACATACCTTGCGCTACTGCTGCTTGTGGAAGCACCTCCAGAGTTGACGATCCCCGCATGTCTCTGCAACATATGCCCCCCATCTACTGCTTCTACTGCCCCCTCCTCTTCTACTCGGCGAATGCCGTCACTAGACGGAGGAGAATTGCCATAAATTTCAAGAGGTTGGGTAGAAGTGCCCTCAAATTCGCGAGTCAGTGGGGTCATGAGAGACGAAGCGATTTTGATGCCGCTCATCTCCACCCGGATCTTGGGCGGGGCATTACGATACTGGCCGTTTCGGACTGTGACTACGAACGCGAGAGGGGTGTCGACGGGAATATCTCGTAAGACCGTGAAGCTAATCGAAGACTCTCCCCCGTAGGCCGTGGCAGATTGCTCGTGATGCCATATTCCGGCGCCTACGGTTTGTTCACTAGCTCCTGTGGATACTTCATCGCAATATCCCAAGGCTGTGCGCTCGGCGGAATACCCCGTGCACACGCCAAAGTAATCGAACGCTTGCGTCTGAGCTAAACTACCAGCCATTGTGCGGAGGCGAATCATGGCAGGATCCAACACAATGGGATCCAACTCTTCTCCTGGAGCCTTTTCTGTATTGAGAACGCCCGTCAGTCCCGATATCGTGATGCGTGTGCGCTGGCACAAGCGCGTCAGTTCGACTTTTTGCATTTGCCAAGGCCGGTTCTCGAGCGGCTCATCTACCGTCATCGTGCTGCGGATGCACCTCGGGATCGGCACATTCGCCTGCAGCGTGATCCGCAGGATGTTGTCGGTACGCGAAATAGGTGTGCCCTGTATGATGGTCTTTTTGACAAAAGCTGGCGTCCTGACAAAAAGCGCGCCTTGTGAGTAATTTTGCGACAGATCCGTGAGGTGGAAGCCGCACGGCAGCGCCACACAAGAGTCACGGCGACATTCGCCATACCTGACCTTGACATCGCCCGTATGCGAGCACCCTCCCAAGCAGCGGTACCCAGCCTCCACTTTACATTCAGAAGAGCACCCGTCGCCCGACGCATTGTTGCCGTCGTCGCACTCTTCTACCCCGAGCCGCAGTCCGTCTCCACAAACGTGGGAATGAAGGTCGATGCCCTCGCACATGGGCGAACTCAGACAGGCGCCATTAAAGTCGCAGACACCATGACCACCACATGTGGTGCTGGCCTCGCAATATGTTTGGCATTTGGAGCCGTAGTGGTTGCACTTGCATCGGTTGCAATTGTCGCCGGTGAAATTCCCGAAACAAATACACTCTCCACCGCCATCGCAGAAGCCGTTGCCGCTGCAAGTACTTTCCCAATTGCAATAGCCGCCCGTGTCACAAGTGCCATAGTGGTCGCACGTGCAAGATGCGCATTTGACATAGCTCGAGGCTCCAGCATACCCGGACATCACAGTCTCGACCCGCGCAGGCTGCTCCTTGAGCGGCTGCGCAGGATGAGTTACAGTGCCGCTCCGAGTGATGCACTTGCACATATCACCCATAGGCACACGACTGGCACAATTGATTTCAGCTTCTGCCACCTCCCTACACTCCCAGCGCGGCTCAACAAAGCATCCGCCGGCAAATTCCTGCGTTGCTGGCGAACACGCACAGCCGTCGTTTGTCTCCATGTTTCCATCGTCACACTCTTCATCCATCCGCCGTTTTCCGTCGCCATATTCGGCGATGCAAGAAGAATTGAAGAAGCCGTATTGTAAGGCACCAGCGCCAGGCACCGTACCCCAGATTGAGCTGCAAAGAAACCCACACTCGGACTCGCAAGTACTGCTGCAGCCATCGCTCGATATTAAGTTCCCATCGTCGCAGGTTTCGCCAGCTGCCTCCACCACTCGACCATTCCCACATACATCGGATAGGGCCGCAGTCCCCGGAAGCCACGCTCCGGCAGCTGCCAGCGTCAAGAGCACTATCGACGTCTTGCAGATGGACCTTTGCCTCCGATTGCTTTGCAGTGATCGCTGGTGCGCCTCCTCTCCAAATTGACTCCCCCAGCCCGAGGCTCGCAGCAGACATCGGACGCCTCCAATTACCGTCACAGATCTTGCGGCTCTCGCGTATTTAAATCCATCCTCCTCCCCTCCTCTCCCCACAGCTGCTGATTCCATTTGGGGGCGTGACCCTACCCCACAGCGGTGCGCCGCCTCAGATTGTTGCACATGTACACCCGAGTGCGTGGCCGCAGCAAGGTCGTCGCCATTGTCGCCGGTCTCCAGTGCATGGCTAGACCGCGTGCTGGAGTCTCCCACCGATGAGCTCAAAGCCATGTTTAAAGAATAAAAAAGAATAGCCTGTAAAAGTGACAGCCGAGCGCGTTTGCTTCGCAAAGTGAAACGGTCTATTCCACCCTCATCTCCATCTGACGCTTCGCGGCGAAATCTTAGACGCTTGGCGCCAAAACAATTTCGTGCCTAGAATCGACACACCGGAAAAATACACTGTATTTTGTCACGTCGGTTTTGTATGAGATTACTTGTATTACTAGTAATACGGACATACCGAATACCGACTCAAATGTCGGTTCCTGCGCACCAATATAGGATGACTAAACACTGGTAGTACAAATATTTCGCGCCAAAAAAAATCGACAGACCCACGAAGTTCCCATGGAGGAGCAGCGGCGCGGGCTTTCTTCTACATAACCGAGAGATCCTTGTCGACGGGCAGGATCTATTACACGATGCACCCACCAGCGAGTAACAGTCGCTCACAGACGGGTACCCCTGGTGCCAGCCGCACTCAGTCCGTTGCTGGTGGTCACAGGGCATCGGCTGTGCATACAGTCCGCCGTGTTCCGCTCGTTGCACCGCTGCCAGCCCTGCTGTGCCCTCACGGGTGCAACTTAGTTCTGCCGAGATGGGTGTTCTTGCAGCACAGCAAATGTTTGCCTACATGCAGGTGCACCTGGTGATAGACCCAACTTGAATGTTTTTTTCGTTGGCGCACAATCCGATGATTCTTGGAGGGACACTGCGCACAAAACAGAACATGTCAGATATGTTGTGGGTCATGACCTTGCACCATGTGTCATGCGTAATGTAGATGGTGTCATAGGGTATGCAGCAGCACAGGAAGCATCTGCGCGCTGGTAAGATCCACCCGCGCGAGCAGTGCCGGCCTTTGATCGATGCGCGTGACAGTGTCTCAGCTGGCTGAACTCTTGACGGCAGCCACTGCAGACGTACACCACTATCATGATCACCAATATGATCAAGCGCAAGAGGCGCAGCTGTTGTGCTGGTGGGCTG